>Ga0214168_1000017_pt1 | contig 65517 bp, 44 predicted proteins | sample LakMenepilimnion_FD_153002 | JGI IMG/M metagenome (GOLD analysis project Ga0214168, IMG submission 153002) | Freshwater microbial communities from Lake Mendota, WI - Practice 29OCT2010 epilimnion v4 | ecosystem: Environmental > Aquatic > Freshwater > Lake > Epilimnion/Euphotic zone | place: Lake...
CCTTCTGGGGTAGTTCTTTGTAATCTATTCCCTTCTCTTGGCAATAGTATTTCTTAATCATCTCATCACCTATCTTACTGTCTGAATAGTTCAGACACGGGATGCCAAACTCAGCTTCAATATCTTGTCTCAGCTCAATTTGATTATTACCCTTGTACAATGGGTGAGTGGTATCACCAATGGTGACTAGATAGAATTGATAAGTGGCCCATACATCGTTCAAGCAATAACCAGTGGTCTCGATGATATCTTCTTTGGTCATCCCCACCTTATTGTGGTCTATGGGCATCTCTTCAATGTTCTCAAGGTCCATCTCAAACTCTAGTCTCTTCAGGCTCACTCTTCTATTCTTGTTGTCAAAGTGATGTATCCTGAAAAGATCTATCTGTTTAAGTGTGAGGTCTGTCTCACGATACTCTGGGAACACGTCATGATTAGCATCATCAATAACATCTGTTGCCTTCTGATGTATCCTGGCTGTAATTTCTAGACTAGAAAGCTCATGCCAATACTCATGGTTACGTATCACCCATTCTATCACCTGAGAGTCAAAGCGCAAGTTGTTGTAGCCCACCCAATAATGGTCTTTGTACTTCTCTGTGAAATTAATGAACGCATCTAGGCCATTCTCATCCTTATTCACCCTAAACACCCTGTATGGTTCTTGAGGAATCAACGCCACCACAAGGAAATATTCTTTGAGCGTCTCTATGTCATAGATAATTACATTGTCCATTAGTCATCTGTTTTCCAATAGTGATCACATTCTTTCTTCTCCTCATTGTATGGAGGATTAACAAAATACGATTGTCTGTATTCGTTAGGCTTGGCTGTATATCTATAACAGTCTTCCTTTAGAGGACAATCTTTGCCTTCGCACATTGTTATGTCTGGCATACTATTTCTTTTTAGCGGCTTTCTTCTTCTTAGGTTTCTGCTCACTAGCTTCAAGAACCACCTTAATAGCTATTCCCATCATTTGTCTAAATGTGTTATTCTCATCATCATTGTCCATAAGACAAGCAAGAGCTGCTATTAATGTTTGAGGGTCACCTTTTGTTTTCACTGTACACTCTTCTTCAGCATTACATATAATGGTGAGGCGTGCTACTTCTTTTGGATCTTTTTTTTCTGGCATTTGATTAATTTTAAAAGCCCACCCCTGATGTGAGGTGGGCTCAAATTTACTTAAATTTACGCAAGCGAACAACTTTTTTGTAATCATCCGAAGGACAATAATACATCTTGTTATTCTCTACAACAAGTCTATTAGTTCTCTTACGTGTGAATATGGCTTCTATGAGTTTGTTGACATTTGGATTGTCACAATCATCAGAGTAAACCAATGGTCTTACTGGGCTCCATGAGGAGCGATAAACGAGGGTTGCTGTCATAAGTGTGCATGCTTTATATGTGATTAGAAATAGATGCGAATATGATCGTCGTACATTTCTACCTTCCTACCTACAATTGCAGGAGCAGTGTTGACAACTTGCTCTGTTTCAACAGCTGTAGGAACAGTTTCAACAGATATTGTGTCAACAATAGCAACATCAGCATTAACAGTAGCAACATTATTCTTTTCTACTGTTGGTTTAGCTTTTCTCTTAATCATGTATGTATGCGCTGCTACATAATACAACTTGGTCAACATTTGCTTTTCAGTTACATTGTGCTTTGGAGCTAAGCGTTTTGCAAGTTCTTTGATCTTGATTCCATTACGCAGCTCTCTTTTGATTTCTGTAATTTCTGCTGTCTTAAAAATGCTTCTCCTTGACATGTGCTTTGATTTTTATTTGTGATTTAATTGGTTACCAGATTTCAAATCCTCCACATTTACGGAGGAATGTTACGAAGTTTGTTACGTGATACAGAGGAGCGCTATGAGATGGAAATGCTAATGTACCATCTTCAGCCACCACCCCATTATAAAGAATGGTGCCTATTGGATAGTCTTGGTTTAGCTTTTCTGTCCTATTAGGGCCCATAAACTGACCACTAGACGTGGTCCAGCTGCCTAAACATAGATAGAATCTATCCTCTTCATCATGCATATTAGCATTATTGAGGATCATAAACACCTCAATAGCATCAGCTAGCATGTCACATTCTTCCTGTGTCTTCAAGCCACTACCACTATTCTCACCCCAACCGCTTGTATCAAAAGGAAGCTCTGTAGCATGTATAGCCATATCAGCTATTGCGTGTATTGGTCTCCAGCCCCACCAATTACTCCTGAAATACACACCAGGATTGTTACTATGGAACAATTCCATAGAATTGAAATACTGGCTTCTTTCATAATCTGTGGCTGTGCTCCAATTTGGTTCTTTTGGGCGATCCCCAACTATTTGAGGATTTATCCCAGCAATGTCTACTCCCATAATTGATTTTTTAACTTTGAATAATCTTCCATCATTTGATTTGCTCTCATTATCCCACTTCTATCAATAGATAGTCTACCAACATGGAGGTCTCTCATCCATGTATGGAATTTGGAATCTAATTGTGTCTGTGCTCTTTCAGCCTCAATCTCTTGAAGCCTCTCTAATGTAATGTGCTCTAAGTTCATATGCTTTTTGTTAGTGTTAAGAATTGTCGTCCATATCTGAATCATCATCTTCTTCATCATAATATATTTCTCCTTCTCCTTTACATACAGGACAGGCTGTGTCTGGTGTAGCACCATATCCTGACCCATTACAATGGTGACATAACCAAGGACCTTCGTCATCATCCTCATCCTCATATTCTTCATCATACATCCCTGGAATGGTCATGGTTATCTTGCCTGCGTATAGAATAGGGTTGATTTCCTCCTCATGGGCAAAGTCCCACTCATCTATCTCAACATCCACATATCCATCCCATTCTGTCAGGAGGAAGTTAACATCACTAAGTTCAACATCTCTGAGTTCATCAATATGGTCACCCTCATCCCACCAGCCTATTTCATGCGGTTCAGCAAGCACCTGTTCATCATAAATCAAATAAGGCTCGACGGGTGCACCATGTATAACAATAAACTCTTCCAATGTCTCCCTAGGAAACTTGTCCAAGGCCCACACTTCTGTATATTCTTTTCGTGTGCCTGGATTAATCTTTGTAATGAACCACATGCCTATCTCTAATTGTTTGGGCATGTAGCTTTTGAGTACAAGTTCGACGGTCTGATGCATAACTATTTGTTTTGCAGGTGTTTCTTAATATCTACTTCCTTGAATGTACGCTTCTGTGGACTAGCTGCACCCATAGGATCTTGTGTATTATCTACACGAACGCATTCGTACAGACCATCTCCTAAGTGCTTCACTACCTTCCAAGCTTGATATAAAGAGCCACCAGATGTGCCAGCTTCATACCTTTCAATGTGTTTTCTAAAGATTGTTCCTACCATAATTGTGCATTTTAAAGGATTATTGTTGTTCAGATTTTCTTTTTGGTGTGTGATAGTATTTCTTGAGCCATTCAAATGGCTTGAGTGCGTTGGTGAACGGACCACCAAACACAGGATATTCATCCTTCATATACTCTTCCTCAATATCATCCCACGGATCATATTGGTCAAAGAATTCACCACACTCATTACACAACACATTTATAACTGGCATATGCTTTTGAGCGTAGTCATAATTGAAGTGGAAGTTCTCTTTCTCTCCACACTGAGGGCAAATTGTCTGTTTCATAACTTCTGTGTTTGGACGTGTTTTAGTTCCTGATTTGGCCGTTTATCGCTCATTTATGCCTTACCAAAACCCATTTATCGCTCACATATGAGCGATAATGTCCGTTATAACGGACAAAAATGAGCTATAATGTGCATTATATAGCACATTTGTTGTGCACTTTATACCCTTCCGCATATAAAATCACATGATTGTGCAATATTATACCCTTTAGCGTATAAAAATCACAGAATAAGTGTCAAATTGGTGATATATTTCCAATTTACGTCATTTATAACGTGAAACTGGTGTCTCAAAGGCCTGATTGGAAATATATTTCCACTTTTACGTACGTAAAAATGTGCTCAAGCTACACTTTTACGAACATAAAAATGGAACAGCCCATATTTCAGGACTGTTCCAGAGTTACAGCACTTAGTAACCCAACCCTTCGAGTTCATATGCACTAGCCTCAACGATTATATTACCGTGAGACACTGTGTACATAAATATTATTTGCATGTGATTGGCAAGCTTTTGAAACAGCTTGAACTCTGTGGGCGTAAATGTGAGCTTTTTCATTTTTGAAGGATTTATTGTGTTGATTAATAAGGACGATTTGCTTTGCGTACCACCTGTTCCCAGGTCATTCTACCCTTGCAGCCATACCCTGTGGTCCTGCAAGACGACATAAATATAGCAATAACTGCTAATAGTAATAACTTTCTCATTAGTCTATAATGTTTAATAGGTCAGCAATAGATTCCATGCACTCATCGAAGTATTTAGCGTCCCACATAATGACAGACACTAATGCATTCCATATCATAACAGGAAAACATGCAGCCAAAGAGACAGCATAATAAATAATCTTGAACATAATCTATTGATTTTTAATTAGTTAATAAAAAGAGGGGCCAGGATAGACATCCAGCCCCGTTCTGATGCTTGCCATAATATCTTTAACACCCTAATTTATCCAACTTACAGGTGTTGTGGCTGTCCCTATTGCTAGGTTAGGAATAGTCATTCGTCCTCACGAGGTCAAGCTGACTGGCTTAGGTGTTCTCCCTATACACCAATGTACGTTCCCATATGGCTATCACACCATTTCTCATCATATTGGGTATACTATCTGTGGATTATACAGAACGTATCTTGAAAGAGCCCTGTTACAGGCTCCTATTGTTCCATATTCTGTACACAGCCTCATCATACCTCACCAAATGTCTTTTTCTAATACCAGCCCTTGACTCATGCAAGAAGCCCATTGTATATATACAAAGACACTCAACCATATGATCAACAGACATATAACTTGTCTGATTGATAAGACGTGTAATCTCATTGTCTGGAAGTGTATTAATAACAACTCCCTTAGGAATACCAATTGTTGCTAATTGCATGGCTATATGCTTTAAATGGTTAGTTAATGCTATATTTATTCTCTAATGTTTTGATTCACCTAGTTACCAATTTACCCCTCAAAAGTGTCTATGGGTCACACACCATCTCTCTAACTCACAGAGAATCAATGTGTTATGCTCTGAATTTATCCTACACCCACCCAAGGAATGGTGCATTCCCCACCCTTATATATAATAAGGAAGAGAGTCCTCCAATTAAGGAAGACTCTCTGTGTTTGTTAGAAGCTTGCGTTAGCAAGAGCGTTGATTGCTGACTCGCTGAGGCCTGCTGTGCTTGCCTGTGTGCGAATCTCTTGTTGAATCTCGATGTCCAACAATGCACTATCAGCGTGTGCTTGCTTGATTTCTTCGCGTGTCTTGAATGCACTGAGTGCTGTAAGACGACCTGCTGTAACAGCAACACCATTAGCGTCAACCAATGGTTTACCATTAGCGTCAAGTTGACCAATCTCTTTCATTGTACCAATGGTATAGAATGGGAACTTAACATCTTCTGGTTTAGCCCAACCCAATGCTTGCATTTGGCGTCCGAAGATGTGAACTCTCTCACCTAACGCTGTGTAGCCTGAGAAGTTACCGTTTGCTGTGAATGACCCGTTGTTGATGACATAATTCTTGTTCATCTGTTTTGATTTTTATTGTTAATAATAAAGAGACAATGTGTATAAGAGGATTTGGGACGGAATGATTTGGTAAAAAAAGGGCACAAAGGCCCTTTATTACCTATTCTCTTCCATCATTCTACCATGAGCGTGTTCCCACTCTTCCTCTTTAATCATCTTTATTCTGTAAAGAATAATAGTGTCAATGGCTGACTTATCCTCTGTGGTGATGATTCCTCTATACTCTAGTTGTATGGTCCAGAGTAGTTCGAATAATTTTTCTGTGGCTGCTTTCATGTTATTTGTGTTTTGATTAAGCAATAAGACTTTCCCAATGACTACTGTTCAACACTGTATCAATCCTCACGATGTGCTTCTGTTCTGTTGGTTTAGCATAGATTTTCTGTGTCACCTTGCTTAACCTATTAGTAATCAACATGTTACCATTATTCTCCATCTTAACATGCACTTTCTCAAGGTTGAGAAGGCTAATTGGAAGAATAATGATTGGCAGTCCTGTTGACTCTTGAATAACAACCTCACAATCACTCACCTTCTTATCCAAGCCTAGCATCTTCCATGAGCCTATCATGTAAGGATTGACAAAGAAATGTGTTATCCTGTCCAAAGGATTAACAACCTGATTACTGTTGAAATCGTAGAAGAATTCCATAACAATGATATGGTTGCCTGTACACCACAAGGTTTTAGTTATTTAAATTGAGAGATTGTGATTGGTTTCTTCGTATCTTTCTACAGGCACGCCTGCTTCCTCTCTATCGCTGTTTTGCAGCTCACGAGGCTAATCAACCACTATCTCTCAAATTGTGCAAAAGGATTTGGGACGGAATGGGAATCAAGGGAATTACACCCTTAGAGTTCTGCCTTTGGGAAGTATTTGAGAACGTGTTCTACGCTATCAAACCCATCACCTGACAGTGTACCATCTGCCTTAATCAGTGTGTACATCCCATCCTCTCTAAGAAACAAGAAAGGGTATTCTCTATCGTTGGTGGCGAACAGTGCCTTACGATACTTGTCCATAACTTATTGGTTTAAAATGTTTTAAGAAAAATGAGACAGTTTTATGACTTGTCTTAGGTCTTGTGCCTGCTAAGGCTGTTTTAGGTATTACGTGCAAAAGCAATAATGCACAACCTGTAATTGAGTTGCATTGTTGAGTGGATTTGTTAGTGGGGGTACCCCCAACCGCTCAAAGTGTACTGGGGGGTTTGAGATGGAGTACCCTCCCCTCCCATGCACATGATAGGTTTTTGGGTGTAGGGGGGATGTTTCACGTGGAACAATGTATGGGGGGATAGTAAACCTATAGGTTTACATATGGGGGTGTTTTGTCAAGCTATAGGTTTACAAAAAAATTTTGTTGGTTATATGGAGGATGTCTTGTAACTTTGGGGCGGAGGGTGGGTTAGGAGAATGATACATCCTAGGGACAGATAGTCAATTGATGGGGATGAGTGGTGAACGGATGACTCATGAGCTAAGAATATAAGAATGGGGAAGGTGTATCTGGTTGAAAAAAAGGATATAATATAGCAATAGGTTAAAAGATTGTATTTGAATATGTTATAATAACCCCGTATCTTTGTAACAACTATATGACGGTGATATTACAAAAACTGAAGAAAGAGGAAGCTGACAGCTACAGAGTGGCTGAAAGGTATTACACCATACTTTCTGCAGTGAATGATTTGAAGCTGACACAAAGGGAGATACAGCTCCTTGCCTTTACAGCTATTAGGGGTAACATCTCCTATGCTAATATACGCAAGGATTTCTGTGACACGTATGGCACCACAAATCCTTCTATAAACAACATCATCTCCAGGCTGAAGAAGATGGGGGTCTTGGTGAAGGATGGGACAAAGGTGAAGGTGAATCCCAGGATAGTATTAAACTTTGAAAATGACATCACCCTTGAAATCAGACTTGTTCACGGACAATAAACCTGTGAGCCTGTCTGTTAAAGACTGGATCATTAGAAAACTGGCGCCTAAGATGCTGCTTGGTGAGAAAACAATCGAGGCTGTCATCAATCACCAGTTTCAAGAAGCCAATCTAGCGCTAGCCAAGAATAAGAGCTTGGAAATCAGTGGGTTTGGAAAGTTCTTCTTCAATGATGGGAAGGCTGTCAAGCAGATGGAGAAATACGAGAGTCAGAAAGCTCTGTTCGAGAGCAGGCTCCTAGACGAAACACTGACAGACCAGAAGAGGAAGTCTTACGAGCTGAAGCTTCAGATAGCAAAGGATTGCATAAGAGATTTAAAACCAAGAATGTATGCTTTCACAGATTTACGAGGGATGGAGGAACAACCTTCTGCCCCCAGAGAAACTGAAGACAGCGATATTAGAGACGAGCAATAAACGATTAGCCATCTGTAAGCAGTGTGAATTCCATTCAGCTAACAGAAAAGACTACAAAACCATCCGTCTTGACGCTCATTGCACCCATTGTGGATGCACTCTGTCTGCTAAAACCAAATGTCTTTCATGTGCCTGTCCATTAGAAAAGTGGTTGGGTGAGGTTACGCAAGAACAAGAAGAGCAAATGAAAAAAGATGGAAAATAACGAAGTGGTATTCAAAAAGATTCCGTTGGAGGTGTTCATAAACATTCTCCAAGACGCTTGGAACAAGGGGGCAGACTATATTGATATTATAGGAGTGCCTGACCAGGTGCAGGATAACATTGCTGTAGCTATTCGTGAAGAATACATGAATGTCAATCCTGAGGATGAGTTTGAAGTGGATGTGGAGCTAGAGCATCCTGAGGATGAAAAAGATTTATCAGACGAAGATTTAAACCAACTAATATGAACCCTGTAGTAGAAGCATGGATTGTTATTGAGAAGCTGGGGGCACTTGTTGCCACACCAGGCATCTCAGAAGATGTTAAAACCCTGGCCAACGACCAGATCGCTAAGCTTATAAAGGACGTGATTACGCCTGGACTAAGTAAGCTCTCTGCAACTTCGGCTGGAATTATAGCCTAAATTGTAGATATGGGAAAACCCAATGATTATTATCGAGTGCTTGCACTATTCCAGCAATTACATATTTCCTACCCTAATTACAATATGGGTAGGCATATAGCCACTGCGCTAGATGAATATGGGGATGTGTGGGGACTCAGTGATAGAGAGATACTTTTTGCTCTTGAGAAGTACAAGTCAGAGCTAGATATGGATGTCCCCCACACAGACGACAGTGAGATTGATCAGATTATAAAGGAGGGGATGAATCTAGAGAATATTCTAAAAGAAGAAGATGGCGAAGATTATTAAAAAAACTACATACATAAATACAGAGCTTGAATGGGCAGAGCAACAGCTCACATCCTGGAAAGCTTATGTTGATGCAAACCCACTACATGAACTGAAGGACAGAATTGAGTGGAAACCTACAGCCAAAGGAGGCATGCTTCCTATGGTGATAGCTTCCATAGAGGCACAGGGTAAGTTCATACAGGAGACAATGAAAAACTATTTAGCTCTTCTTGAGGTGGTGGAGAAACTGCGTGAGAAGGAAGAAGCTAAGGTGGAAATCAGAGGCAGTGGAGAATTAAGCTCTATGGCTGAAGACTTCCTAAAGAGCAGACGATGAGTGAGCTTATAAGCATAGACTACAAAGACTGGTTTATTAACCAGGGGCGTCTGCCTGACCGTCAGTCTGCAGAGTATAAGCCATTTTTTGACTTTCATAAAGAGATATGTCTGAATGGGTGCATGATGAACGGAACATATATCAATCCGTTTCTATATTGGCACCTAAATGTTTGGCATACAGAGGTGGATGTTGTAGATGAAAGAGGACGCATCTTCCAAAAATATGCAAATCCCCTGTTACGTGATAACGAATGGATTGTGACAAATGAGATAGACAGGGCACAACAAGAAAAAAAGGGCTTGGTGATACTAGGAATACGACGTTTTGCCAAGTCTGTTTTAGAGGCTTCTTACATAGGGTGGGGCGCAACATTTGATGAAAACTCCCAGAATGTGATCGCTGGGTTAAACGCCCCCGATATAAAGCTGATCACAGATAAGCTGGACAAGGGCCTCAACTTTTTGCCTGAAGCATGGAGATGGCAGAGAGTGGAGGATAATTGGAAAAACCAAGTCACCCTAGGTATCAAGACTCGTGGAGGAGAACGTATACCGTTCTCTCAAATCCTCATCCGTAACTTGGATGAAGGTAATAACGAAGAGGCTATTGCAGGTACCAAACCTCGTAAACTAATTATTGACGAGATTGGTAAGGGCAACTTCCTCAGAGGCTTTCAGGCAGCTGTGCCTGGTTTCACCACTCCGTACGGATGGGGATGTTCTCCTCTCCTGACAGGAACAGGTGGTGATATGAAGAAATTTATGGACGCTAAGTCCTTAATGTTTGACGCAGACAACTTTAACTTCCTTGCTTATAACAATGAAAAAGATGAGAAACGTGTTCATGGCTTGTTTATTTCGTATAAGTATAGAATGGAAGCTAAGGAAGAAAGCACGCTTGGCGAGTTCTTAGGACAGCCTGAAGGAAGCGATCTACACAACGTTAAAATGTTGGTGAGCAACGAAGAGAAAGCTCTTGAAATCACCACATCCAACCTAGAACGCTTGAAGAAGGCAGGAGATAGGGTGGCCTATCTAAAAGAAAAGATGTACTACCCGCTTGAAGTGGATGACATCTTCCTGAATGAGGACACAAACATATTTGACATTGAAGCAGCTAAACGTCAAAAGGGTAGACTGCTTAATCAGGGGCGTACAGGCACTCCTGTTATTTTGTTTCATGATGGAGAGAAAATAAGTCACGAGTTCACAGACAAACAACCAATAACCAACTTCCCTCTCAAAAATAGTGACTTAAAAGACGCTCCTGTTGTTATATACGAGTTCCCTATCGAGAATCCTCCATATGGACTTTATGTGGCAGGAGTTGACCCGTATAGACAAGGACAAGCTGCATACAGCACCTCTCTAGGTTCTGTGTATATTTATAAGAGAATGCACGACATCACTGGTGAGAAATATCAGGATATGTTCGTAGCTTCGTATTGTGCACGTCCTGATAAGAAAGAGACTTGGGAAGAACAAGCCAGATTTCTTATTAAGTATTTCAACGCACGTACGCTCTGTGAGAATGATGACATCTCCTTCATAGAATATATGAAAGCAAAAGGAGATGCACACTACCTTGAGAAACAACCTGATTGGTTGAAAGAGGTGGTGCCAGGCACCACGGTGAAGCGTGAGTATGGGGTGCACAGAAGCTCTGACAAAATCAGAGACTATCTACACAACTGCCTCAAGAAGTATATGGAGGAAGTAGTGTACACCGAGAAGGATGAAGATGGTAACATCACCAAAGAGGTGCTTGGAGTGTCAAAGGTTTTTGATCCTGTTCTACTGGAAGAGATAATTCAGTATAACGATCAGGGTAACTTTGACCGTATCATTGCTGCAGAACTTGCTATTGCTCAGGCTCTTAAGATGGACCCTGTGCTTGGTAAGGTGGGAGGATCAGCTGACCCTAGAGTGAGTGCAATATTCAAACCTAACAAGAAGAACATGTTGTTCACAGAATCTCGTGGGTTATTTAATAAAGTGAAAAAAAGTAAACTTTTTATATAATGGCTATCATTAGGTATACAAAAGATGCTACGATTAGGTATGCATATTTAAATATATTCCCTGATCAGTTCAAGACTGACAAGGAGAAGCAAGATGAGAGTTGGATAAAGAACACCATGGACTACTTTGCAAACAAGGCATATGCTGAGTATGTAAAGAACCGTGACACCTTTGTCAAAAACTATGACTTAATTAAAGGTATTCTGAGGATGGAAGACTTCTATCAAGAACCTCAGGTGAAGAGCTTTACAGATATGATGACAGCTGATCTTCAGCTTCCTGCGTATGTAAAGATGTATTCCATCATGACCACACCAGTGAACGAGCTGGTAGGTGAAATCACAAAACGCCCTGACACATTCAGGGTGAAAGCGTTTGATGATGACAGTAAAGCTGAAGAGCTACAATTTAAGACAGACATTCTCCAGCAATATGTAATTGGTCAAGCTAAACAGAAAATTGTTCAGCAGGCTGCAATGCAAGGTGAAGAGATTGATGAAGAAGAGTTGCAACAGCTCACCATGGATCAAGTGAAAGATGTGCTTGACAGCTACACATCTGTAGCTGAGAAATGGGCTAACCACGTACTCACCTGTCAGAAGGCTGAGTTTAACCTGAAGGAAAAGAGCGAAGATGCATTTCGTGATTTGCTAATTTCTGGAAGAGAATTTTACCACATTTATGAAGATAACTCAAAACTTGGATTTAATATTGAGGTGGCTAACCCCAAGAACACTTGGTTTCTTACAACTCCTGATAGAAAATGGATCTCTGATCCTACAGGTAGAGCTCAGGGTGCTTATGCTGCTGGTACGGTACAGGTTATGGAACTTTCAGAAATCATTGAGAGTATTCCTGACCTAACCAAAGAAGAAATTGATCATCTAAGAAGTTCTCTCCAAGACTATGGACTAATTAATGTCCGTGAATCAAATTTGGGTAATCCTGATGCAATACCTGGTACAGATTCAATTATGTACGATACGTTTGATCCACTGGTCCTTCAAACCCGTATGATTATCGAGAGTGAAATGAAGGAGAACAACGATGGTCTAAAAGACTTCTTAGGACTTACATCTAATGTAAGCTCATTTGGATACAAGTATGTTGTTGTTCGTTCTTATTGGATAAGTAAGAAAAAGATTGGTAAGGTCATTTATCTAGATGAACTAGGCAATGAACAATCTGTCCTAGTAGATGAGAATTACAAATCTGGCACCATCCCTACACAAGAATCTATTGAATGGGGTTGGATTAACCAGTGGTATCAGGGTACAAAGATTGGACCAGACATCTATCATATCAAACCGTTCAAGCTTCTTAACTATTGTCCAATCATTGGTACAACATTTGAGGTGAAGAATACAGAGGCAAAGAGTCTGGTTGACTTGATGAAGCCTTTCCAGGTGTTGTACAACGTATGTATGAACCAGCTTTACAAACTCCTTGAGAAGGAAGTGGGTAAGGTGTATTTGACATCCATCAGGCACATTCCTGTTCCAAAGGATGGTGATGCTCAAGATGCTCTTGACATCTGGGAAATGGAAGCACGTAACAGAGGTGTTGTCTTTATTGACGATAGCCCTGAGAACTTGAAGAGTCCTTCTAGCTTCAACCAGTTTAGAGACATTGACCTCACACGTACGCAGGAAATACAATCTCGTTACACACTAGCACAACAACTCAAGAACGAATGTTGGGAGCTCGTGGGTATGAGTAAGCAACGTATGGGATCTGTGGCAGCTAGTGAATCTGCTACAGGTGTAAATGCAGCTGTTCAACAATCTTATTCTCAAACAGAACCTCTGTTTGTAGCACACGAATATATCATGGGCCAGCTCTATCAATCAATTATAGATGCTGCTCTATATGTAGAATCCAAGAAGCCTCAATCCACTCTCTCTTACATTACAAATGAAGGAGAAGCTGCTTTTGTACAGGTGAATGGATCTGACCTTAAATTCCGTGACCTGAAGGTGTTCTTGACAAATCGTCCTGAAGATAAGCAAATGTTTGACGAGCTTAGAGGACTTTCTCAGGCTGTTATCCAGAATGGTGGCTCTCTCTACGATGTTATTGAGCTTTACAGCACCAAGTCTATGAGAGCTATGAAGAAGGTGTTCAAAGACCTGAGAGACAGACAAATGCAAATACAAGATCAGCAAATGCAAACTCAACAGCAACAGATTGATCAGCAGAGAGAAATTGCAGCTGCTCAGCTTCAACAGGCTCAGCTTCAGAAAGAGCAAGAGATTGCTAATGATAACTATCAAAATGAACTTGATAGAATCAATAAGAAAGAAATTGCCCTTATTGCTGCTGAATCAAAAGCAGGTCCTCTCTCTGATGTGGATGAGAGTGGCACCCCTGATGTTCTAGAGATTAACAAACTTGTTGCTGAACAATCTCGTACAGCAAGAGACTATGAAATGAAAATGGCAGACATTCAAGGTAAGAATGTCCAGAATCTTCAGAAGCTTGAGATTGAAAGAGAGAAGCTGAAGGTGGCTAGAGAAAATCAAAAGAACGACCTTGAGATAGCAAAATTGAACGCTAAGAACCGAGGTGCAAAATCTAAATAATGTTTGATAGGCTAATTGACCTAATCACAGAGTGGATTGAACAGCTGCTTCCCTTCTTTATCGTTAGAGATTTTGAGGAAGCAGTTGTTCTACGCTTTGGTAAGTTCCACAAAACAGTTAAACCTGGTTTCCACTGGCGCATCCCGTTTGTGGATCAGCCTATGGAACAGCACGTTGTGGTCACAACCATAAGCCTAGCCCCCCAGAGTCTTTACACTAAAGACAAACAGAACATTGTGGTGAAGGGGGTGATTAAGTACAGAATAGCTGATATTCAGACATTTATATTAGAAGTGTATGATGCTCAGGACGCTATATCAGATATGACACAGTCTATTATTAAGAACATCATCATGGACAAAACCCTAGATGAGTGCATAGACACTGAGATAGATAACACCCTCACGAAGAAAGCTAGAGTGGAAGCTAGAAAATGGGGGGTGGAAATCCAACAGGTAACCCTCACTGACCTAGCCCCAATCCGCTCTTACAGACTTATAAACGACACGGTGATAAACAAACTTGATTAGAGTGATTTACATTAATGCTATATTATATGTGAAAAACATTCATATAGATGCATAACTCTTTGCTATTCAATAATCTCTGACTATTTTTACACGCGTAAAACCAATTTAAACAAACTACATATGGCTGAGAACCTAGATACCCCGTCATTCGGTAACTTTAGTATTGAAAATACTATGGAGATGGGACCTGGAGGTGCAGAGCTCCTCAACGATCTTATGTCTCCTGAGACATCAACAGGCAATCCTGATGATATCCAGAAGATTGTAAAAACTGCTGAGCCCCCTGCTCCAGATCCAAAACCCGATGTTCCTAAAGGAAAAGAAGTTGTTCCTAAAGCAGATGGTGAAGAATTCACTGGTCAAGATCTCATATCAAGCTTCCTCGGTGATAACACTGATGGAGAAGAAGATTCAGAAGAGGTTGATCCTCAACCAGTTAAGAAGAAAGCTCCTGCTGCACCAGCAGCTGAAGCTACTCCTGCTGCAGAAGAAAACGAGAATGAAGATGGTGAAGGAGAAGAGCAAGTGAGTCAATTCACAGCTTTGTCTCGTGACCTTTTCAAACTTGGTGTGTTTTCACAAGATGAGGATGAGGAAGATGTAAACATCTCCACTCCTGAAGAGTTCCTTGAACGCTTCCAAAGTGAGAAGAAAAAAGGAGCAGTTGAGATGGTGCAAAACTTCATTGGTCAGTTTGGCGAGGATTATCAACAAGCGTTCGAGGCTATATTCGTTAAAGGCGTTAGTCCAAAAGAATATTTTGGTACATATAATAACGTGGTGGGCTTTTCTGAAATGGACCTTTCACAAGAAAGCAATCAAGTGAGAGTGATCAAGCAAGCATTAGCTGACCAGGGTTTTGAAACCGAAGACATTGATACTGAGGTGGAAAGACTCAAAAACTATGGTGATCTTGAGAGCGTAGCTACAAAACACCATAAAGTGCTTGTTAAGAAGGAAGCCCAGAAACTTGCTCAAATGGAGCAAAAAGCTGAACAAGAGCTCCAACAAAAACAAGCAGTAAAAAACCAATACATCCAGAATGTTCAGGGAGTCCTACAGGACAAACTGAAATCTAAGGAGTTTGATGGAATACCCATCAATCCCAAGTTGGCAAACGAACTACAAGACTTCCTGCTGGTAGATAAATACAAGACAGCAAGCGGTGAGACCCTCACTGATTTCGACAAAACCATCTTGGAATTGAAGAGACCTGAGAACCATGCAACAAAGGTGAAAGTTGCCCTCCTGCTTAAAATCCTAGAAAAAGATCCCACCCTATCTACCATCCAAAGAACAGGCGTTTCAAAGAAATCAAACGAGCTGTTTGGGGAAGTGGCTAGACAGGTGACTAAAACTAAGACAAGCAGTGTTAGTGGTCAACCAGCCAAACAAAATTCATGGTTCTTATAAATTTTAATAAATAAAAGGATAACAAAATGGCAATTCAAACAATCCCAGGTCTAACTGGCTTCACGTATGCTCGTGTCGCATCTATGGACAAGCGTGCTGTGGGTAAGCTAACTGACGCTAACCACCTGGAGAGCTTTCACTCAACTGAGCCTGCTGATTACGATAAGAAAATCATCAGCCTCTACACACAGAGCTCTCTTTACAGCAACGACTTTCTTGACATGATCAACAAAAGCACGCCTTATTACATTGATAATAATAGCGATGCTTGGAAATGGCAAGTAGCTGTTCCCTACAAATTCCCTAAGATTATCGACATCCCTGCTGCTACAGCTGAGCTGAGCAAGCCTGGTATCGATGGTCAAGAGTTCCAATTGGTAATTGACACAAACGAGTTCTCTAAGAACGCAATCGTTTCTGTTGGTTCTCGCCAATATGGTCCTCGCTTTTACGTTATTAAGGATCCAGTTCCTTGGAACATGGGCTTCCTTTATAGCTTCACTTTGGTTACAGACAATCCAACTGTAGACTTCGTTAGCTCTACCTTCTTGCAAGTGGGCATTGAACTTGAGTTGGTTGATGCTGCAATTGGTGAGTTCGATCAAGATCTTTTAGGTCTTCCTCGTTTGGGTGAGCAAATCACAATGTTTGAATCTTTGGGTTCTGCATATGGTTTTGAGCACAAAATCACTGAGTGGGCTGATGACAAAATGATGCGTGACTCTGCAGGTCGTCCTTTGGACATCCTTGTATATGCACCTCAGCGTCGTAACCAACTTCCTTTAACTCGTAACGATGTTAAATGGGAGCCATTTATTGAGTTCTGGATGCGTAAGTCTATGCTTGAGTTGAAAGTTAAGCGTATGATTTGGTCTCGTCCTGGTACTGTTAAGACTAACGGTAGCAAGCAAGAACTTAAGCGTACCTCTGCTGGTGTTTACCACAGAATGCGTAATAACGGTAACCTTGTTCAGTACAACCGTGGAGAATTCACTGCAAACTTGATTCGTTCAGTGTTTGGTGACTTGTTCTATCGTCGTGTGGATGTTAAGGACCGTCGTGTTAAAATGTACACTAACGAAGCAGGTTTTGACGTATTCCAACAAGCTTTGAAGACAGACGCTTTGAACAGTGGTCTTACCTTCATGGCTGATTCTGGAAACCGTTACATGCAAGGAGAAGGACAACACATCACTTACAACTTTGCATTCGATGCAATGGTAACTCGTGAGACTGGTCGTGTTGAACTTATTCACTTGAAAGAACTTGACCTTCCTCAAACTAACCTTGAATTCGGTCAGAACAAGAAGAGCACTCCAGTATTTATGGTATTCGACGTGTCTCCAATGTCTGATGGTTCTTTGGTTAATAACATCCGTGAAGTTCGTATGAAGGGTGCACCTTCTATGACTTGGGGTTATATCGATGGAACTCGCCACCACTTAGGCTTTGCTAAGTCTCAGGGTATGAGCTCTGCGAACAAATTCCCAGGATACGAAATCTGGATGAAGGATCGTTGTGATGTATTCATTGAGGACTTGTCTCGTACAGTTCTTATTGAGGAAATCCCACAATTCTAAGGAACCACTCTAAGGATAGTATCCTTAGACTCCTATATCGAGAAGAGATTGCCCCCCACATCCCCGTGGGGGAGCTCTTCTCACTTACAGAGTGGTTGGACTGGGGTGTCTCCCAATCGCTGTCCCTTCGGTGGGAATCACTCTGCGAATAAACCAAATAAAATAAACTACATATGGGTAAGTTAGGTAAAATCTCAACTATTAAGAAGGAGTATAACAACTCACAACTTCAAACAATGCAAGGCGGTCTTTCACTAAAAGGCCTAACACGTATTCCTGGTACAGGGGTATTTAAGTATCCTTACAAGGAATTGGATGGACAGTACAGAACAGGACTTGATCCTAATGCTAGTTACATCCGTAGAATCTCTGATCCTCTTGAGAGAGAACTGGAGACTGAGCGTGTTAAGAATCTTAGAGACAAATTGCAAGCTGCATTGGGGGATGTTGACTTAGGTCCTCGTTCTAGTTTCTGGAACTATGGATTGTCTACATCAACAAGTGATACACTGCACGTTCAGCCTGTAAAACTTTTGGATGGTGATAACTTCTTCGATCTTTCTATTCCTTTTCAGGAATTAGCCTTCTCATGGCTTCGTGTTCATCCAACAATTGCAAGCTCTTATCAAGCTTGGGAGCGTGGTGAATATCCAGCTGAAACTCAGTTCTATGTAGCTGATGATGAAATCGAGAATGCTGTTCTGTTCAAGAAAAAGCAAATGATTAACAAGGCTATTGTTAAGTTTGACGGAATGACTCCTGAAAGAAAAAGAAAAGTGGCACGTTTGTTGGGATTACCTGTGACTGATGATACTAAAGAGGAAGCAGTTTACAATCTTGTAGACAATGTCCTCAAACAAACCGAGTTTAAAAACGGTAAGTATCAAGGACTCAATCCTGTTGAAGTGTTCACACGCTTTGCAGATATGAAGGATAACTTACTCCATATCAAAGACTTAGTGAAGCAAGCTATCACCCATTCCATATATAGATCTAAACCTAACGGTAAAATATATGAAGGTGAGTTTGAAGTAGCTAAGGATGAAGATGATTTGATTAAGATGCTCTCTGACGATGATAACCAGGATCTCCTGTTAACACTTGAAGGAAAGCTGAAAACTAAGAAATTAGCTGCAGTATGATACCAGTAGACAGTTTGTTGTACAAGATCGACCAAAAACTAAATAAACTGTCAACCAATATTCACCAGCAGATAAACTTAGAAGATAAGATCTTAGCACTCAATGAGGCTCAGATAAAGCTGATAAAACAAAAGGTTGATGGTTTTAGTGTAGTGAGCGGAATGGGACTTGATGCTTTTAAGAAGCGTTATGAGGACCTTCAAAGCTTGGTCGTAACATACAACCATCAACCTCTTGATCTCACTCTCAAGAATAAAGAACTAAATCAATGGTTTGCTAATCTGCACCTGCTTGTTCCTAAGTATATGTTCTACATCGATAGTTATATACTTGCTGACAAAGGGGTGTGTAAGGATAGAAAGATCTGGATAAACAGAGACTTGGCTAAACATGGTGACCTTCAGTTCATTCTGAATAATACCCATTACAAACCAAGCTTTGAATACCAAGAGACTTTCAACTTCCTTTCGACAGATGAAATATCCATCTTTACAGATGGTACATTCACTCCTAGTAAGATATATATGTCTTATATGAGATATCCAGTGTATATAAATGCAGAAGGGTATGTCATGCTAGATGGCCAACCATCATTTAATCAAGACTGCGAACTTGAACTCTATCTAGAGGATGAGTTGTTAGACTTGACAGTACAAAACCTAGCAATGTACACAGAGAACGCTGCTGCTGTTCAAAGTGCACAGTTCAGGATACAGACAAACGAATAATATTTTTAATCACCTAAAATAAAGCAAAATGGCTGATTTTTCATTAACTACGCTCTTCGTAGTACCAGTAGGGCAAACTGCGCTCCCTAGCTCTGGATCTACGCAAAACTTGAGCGCTGGCCAAGTGGGCATTTTCAAAAATGACTACACTCTGGCTACAGCAGCTAACATCGCTGCTGCTCCTTACTTTTATATTGCGCAGGGCCGTACAAACACTTATCTGCAAGGCTCTAAGCGTTCAGATAAGATTAAAGGCTGTCCTTCTGGTGCTGGTTGTAACAGCAATGTAACTGAGTGGTACAAAGTGGACGGTTGTCCTACTCCTCTCACTCAAATTACAGATGTTGTTAACTGGAACGCACAGTGTGGTGATATCATCACTGTTACACTTCGTGCTCACTCTAGCTACCTTGACACCTTGTACTTCAACGGTTTCACTCGTTCAGTAACTGTAAACGCACCTTGTTGTGATTGCGGTGGTGATCCTTGTACTAACGTTGATGTACCTGCTTTGATTGATGATGTTATCTATCACTTCAATCTTCAAGCTCCTGGTAACAACCCTGACAACATCACTTTCTCTGACTTCTATCAGTTCCAGAGAATTGGTAACGACCAAAACGCATTCTTGCGTATCACTGGTAAGCCTCTTACCAAATATGGTCAGCCTTGTGATGTGGCAGCATTTCCTTTCGAGTATGACAGAATGTGGTTCCGTACATTCGTGTTCAGCGGACCTGCAACCACAGCTGACTTCATTGTAGCTGATCCTTGTAACACTGTTGCTGATCCTGTTGTAGTACAGCGTTCTTCTTACGCTTCTGGTACTTCTGCAGAGATTGCACAATTGGAGAAAAACTTCTACAGCTACCAAGCTGGTTACTTGAAGCATCTCTACAGGATGAATGGTTACAATGAGAACTTTGAAAGCTGGGTGAGTGATGGTACAACTTATACCACCTACTACATCAAGTTTAATGAGTTCGACAAGTCTGCTTATCAGTGGGGCGATTATATCTATGAAGACAGCACAGTAATCCTTGCTGTTGAAAAAGATAGCGCTATGGAAACCGCTCTTGAGGCAGTTCTTGTGGCAGGTCTTGGTGCAGTTGTTTCTCAGAATGGTGCGTGTGTAACGACCACTTCTACAACAACCACTGTATGGCCTTCTACTACTACAACATCAACCTTGATTCCGTAATAGTAGGCAAGTAACATAGATTATATAACCTAAGCCAGAGGTGAGAGGATACTACTCAATCCTCTGGCTTATTTATTTAAAGCAACATGGCAGATTTAAAACTAGACATATTAGTAATCCCAACATACAATGTGACAACTCTTGGGGTTGCTGATGCTTCCGTTTACCCAACTAATCCACCTGTTGTTTCTGGTGCTACAATTGAAATTACGGTTCCTGGATTTGGAACGTTCTTTAAACCATTCAGTGTTAACGACTTCAACATATTTACCACGTCAAACTTAGGAATAAGCCCCGTAGGTGTAGATCAACCTCTACCTGATGGAGTTTATCGTTTAAAATATTCTGTAGCTCCTGCATACATAAACTTCGTAGAGAAGTCCATCATGCGTGTAGAACAATTACAGGAGAAGTTTGATGGAGCGTTTATGAAGCTTGATATGATGGAATGTGATAGAGCTATCAAAACACAAGCATTTGTGGATCTCAACTCTATCAACTTCTTTATGCAGGGGGCCATTGCTGCTGCAAACAACTGTGCTGATCTTGAAGCAACAAAGCTTTATAATCAGGCAGATATGATGCTGAATAACTTTATAAAAAACAATTGTGGTTGCTCTGGAACCAACTACGTAATAAACTTTTACTAATATGGCTATGTGTAGAAACTGTGGAGCTAAAGTTGGATGTGGATGTCAATTGATTAACGGTCTTTGTGCAGCATGTAATGGTGCTATAAAACAAGGAAGAAAACTTATAGGAAATGTTATCACCCAGGCTTACAAGTTGTCCAGAATGCGCTAGTATTCCAGCACTGATTGCTGATATAGATTGTAAACTAGCTTCTCTTGCAAACAACTTATACAACAATGTTGTATTTATGTTGAACCAGCCTGTACCTGGAGGGGCAATGCTGGCTCTTATAAACTACAGAAGAATACTTGCTTATAAGTATTGTAACCCCGATTATGCTGCTCCATTCACGGTGAACATGATTGCGAGTAGAGTAAAACTTTTAAAATATAAATAAATGTCCAACATTTGTTCAAATTGCTATAACGGTTGTGTAGAAACAACATCTGATCAATGTGTAAGATATACGGGTGTAGATGTTCCTATTTTGGGAATCAAGACAGGAGACTCTCTTTCGTATGTTGAGCAAGCATTGATTACATTTCTCACATCTACGCTTGATGGAAGTGGAATAATCCTACCCATCAACCCTCAAATTATTTGCGAGATTGTAAGTAAGAATCTTGTATCATGTGAAGACCTTAGTCTTCCAAACGTAATTAGTGCAATCATCCAAGCTGTATGTGAATTAGACACACGCGTTACTGCTCTAGAGGATGATTTTGCTGCTTTAGAAGCATCTTACAGTGTAGGATGTCTTACAGGTGTAACTGGTTCCTCTGGAACACATGCAATCCTGCAAGCTGTTATTACAAAGCTTTGTGGCTTAGAAGTGGAGCTTGATGCTCTTGCTCTTGATGTAGACACAAACTACGTTAAGCTTGCTGACCTCAACTCTCTAATTGCTGCATATTTAGCTAGTGTTGGAACTAGCAGTAAGTATTACAACCGCATGGTTCCTTATGCTGTTGTAGAATACTATGGCACATTGACAGGTAAGTTTGATGGTACAGGTGCTGGTATAGTTGGAACTGATTGGGAAAAGATTTATCTGTGTAATGGTAACAACGGCACTCCTGATAAAAGAGGACGTGTACCAGTTGGTGCTACAACAGGTATGGGTGGAGGAGCTTTCAATCCTGCAGTGGATCCTGGTGTAGCTGGTAATCCTGCTTATGCCTTATTAGGAACTGCTGGTTCTAATAGTGTAACTCTTTCAGCTACAGAAATTCCTGCTCACTCTCACTTGGCTACAGCCACTGTATCTGATCCTGGACACTTGCATACAATTGCATACGCCCATGGACAAGCTGACCAGAATGAACCTGGTGTATATGGTGACCTTATGGATATGAATGGCACAAAGAGTTCGTCCACTAGCACAAACACAGCAGTTACAGGAGTTTCTGTGGCAGTGAGTGTTGGTTCTACAGGAGGCGGATTAGCCCACGCTAACTACCAGCCTGGTCTGGGATGTTACTACATTATGTATATTCCTTAACAGTTAAACTCTTTATATAAAATGATATACCTTCCACAAAATCCATGCTGTACAACGATTCCAGTTGTTACCTGCGGATGTGATCCTTGTAGTACGCCCCTTACACCAACTAACAATGTTACATACAGCGGACCTAATTTATCTTGTACATTAATCGCAACATATGACACAGCAACCGTGGCTTTCCAAAAGATTGACACTCAAATCTGTAGTCTTAAACAACAGATCTACAATCTTCAGGTGGCCTTAGGTAATTGCTGTCCAACCACTACAACAACATCTACTTCTACAAGTTCGACAACAACAACCACAACAACCATCGCTTGTCCTTCTTGTTTGTTCTATTCTGTGACTAATTCAACGTTGTCACCTGTTAGTATATCCTACTACCAGTGTGGAGGAACTCTTGTAAACACTTCTGTAGCGGGTCCTAGCATCATCTATGTATGTGCTTGCGCAGGAACATTAGTTGTGCCTCCTGTACCAGGTGTGTCATCAGCTAATCTTGGGGCATGTCCTACAACAACCACTACAACAACTGTAGGGTAAAGTAATAAAAAAGCTCTGTTTGTTGGTTTTCAGAGCTTCTCCCTAGGGTTTCTACCCTGGGGAGTTTTTTATTTATAACCAACTTGGTTAGAATGGATAACGGGAAAGGTTAAAATAATTTGGAAAATATCAAAAAACCTTCGTACCTTTAGGGCAATTTTAATTATAAAAAGTTGCAAATGCCTGAAAATCAATCTCTTCTGCAACAGCTGGAGCAAATGCTTCACTGGAAAAAGAGCAAAAAGTTCTATGCAGACAAACTAAACATCACAGAAAATGAGGTGGATGAGTTACTGAGGGAGTTGAAAGGATCAGAAGAAATACAGAATGACGCTGAGATTTCAAACTATATTGGAGAGCTAGAAGACCATGTGGTAAGGTTTTTGGAGGATGTGCAGAAGGGAACAGGTGAGGTGGTGTTCAACTCTAAAGATGAAATCAAAAGCTTAGATGAGTTAATCGAGAAGTGCAATATTGACACAGAGAAGTGGGAGATAACTAAATACGTACAGAACTACTGGGGTAATGGTAACCAGCCTCACTGGCAGGTGAAAGCTTGGTTGGGTAAGAAGAAAGATGAGCAAGTGTTTCAGGACAGCTTTGTATCCTTCCTAGAAACCTATCAACCAGCATCTCCAGAAATAATGGCTCCCAAATATGAGAAAGGTAAGAAAGATGCTTGCCTAATCATTAACAAACAGGATTCCCATTTAAACAAGCTAGACATAGGAGGAGAGAACGATATAGACCAACGCTTTGGTGATTTCATCCAGAGGGTGGAAATAATCCTAAATCAATCTTCTCTATCTAACAATCTCACAGACATCAAATACATCATTGGTTCTGATGAGTTCAATAGTGAATTCACTAACACAACTACAAAGGGAACTCCCCAACAAAACATCCTTTCATACCACGATGCTTTTCAGGCAATATGTGATCATGAGGTGAGCGTGATAAACCTGCTCCTTCAGAAAGGAGAAAATGTGGATGTTATATTTGTAGCTGGTAATCATGATGAATATGTAGGATGGCATTTAGCCAGTTGGTTACAAACCTACTTCAGAAACGAGGAGCGTGTGTTCTTTGACATCTCTCCAAGATATAGGAAGTATGTAAGCTATGGCACCTCAGCATTAATGTTCAATCATGGAGATGCTCTGAAGCCTGCAAAGCTTGCTGGTTTATTCCCTATGGAATTTAAAAGTGAGTGGTCAGATCATGAGAATTTCTACATATTTACAGGTGATAAACACCATGAAATGAGTCTTGATTTCAATGGTATTAAGTTCTATCAGCTCCCTGCATTCTCTACAGCCAAAAGTGGCTGGGATGATAAGAATGGATACACCATCACTAAAGGTGAGGTGACTGGGTTCTTGATAGATTTACAAGACGGAATAACGAATATATTCAAACAGTATTTATAATGTCAACTTTTAGGAAGTTAGTTTCAGATGTACGCTCTATGCACAAGTTGCTCTCCACGGACAACTTGATCACGGATAGAGCTGTCATGTCTGAAATTAAGAACAATGCCTTCCTCCTGATAAAGCGTGAGACTAATCTGAGGAAGTTATGGGCAACCGATACAGTTTTTACCACCATTCCCTGCTTGGAGATGGTGGAAGTTCCTATTTCTGAGTGTTGTGATTATGCTGATCCTTGTACAGTGGCTAGAACAAAGTTCAAGCTTCCTAGGATTACAGAGGGTAATTATCAATATGTCATTCAGGGTGTTTATTCAATTAACGCCATGAGTGGTCAGGGAAAGAAACTTAAGGAAATAACCATCAACCGATACGTAAACTTGCTCAAGCTTCCAATCATTAAGAAGGAAGAATACTACTGGATTTCTAATGGGTATCTGTATGTGAACAATCCACTCCTAAAAGCAATCAGATTTGTTGCTCTTTTCGAGGAAGATGTTCCAAATGAGATAATGTATCCAGAATGTGGATGTGGCACTCCAGACTATACACCAGAACAACTGTGTGTAAATCCATTAGACAAAGAATCCCCTGTTCCTGGCTACCTGGAAAAGCAGGTGTTGGAACTCACTTCTCAGAAGCTTCTCTCTACGTATTTCAAATTGAAGACAGACATCACAAGTGATGGAGTTGATGGTCAAGCACCTAACGCTCCAAACTTGAGATAGACATGAGAATAAAGATAGACTGGAGAAGCGCCAGCAAAGAAAACTACAACAGTTTCTGTAAGAAACATCCGTCCATCAAACTCACTTTCGATCAATGGAGAAACATCATCTATTCATTTAATGATGCTTTCAAAGAATACATCCTTGAGACAGGAGAACGAGCAAAGCTACCTTTTGGTTTTGGTGAGTTTGCTATAAACAAGAAAAAGCGCAGGAAGATAAAAGGAGTTGATGGGAAAGAGTTTGTAAACCTTCCTATTGATTGGAAAAAGACAAGGGAGAAAGGCAAGCGCATCTACAACTTTAACTTTCACACAGAAGGCTTCTTCTTTGGATGGATGTGGTTCAAGACAACAGCTAGATTCAAACATTCTCAGCTGTGGTATTTTAAACCTTCCAGAAACACGTCTAGGCTTCTTTCACATTACATAAACGCTGATGATAAATATCAGCATCTCTATCACGAATGGAAAAAGTAAAATAGATGTCATACTATTACAAATATAATTTCATCAGCCCTGAGCCTGTGTATTCCACTGTAAAGGAGGAATTCAAAAGCTATTTTGATACAGGAGCAGTTGATGATTTGATGTTCCCCACCTACTTGGATAAGTGTCTAAGGAAGCTGGGTAGAACCACATATGTGATTTCTCAGGAAATCCTACACATTAATGACTATCAGGCTAGACTTCCAGACAACTTCTTTGCTGTTCGTGAAGCATGGTTGTGCACAGCTGTAAATGGTTTCCCTTATCAGCAAGCTAATTCATTCTACTCACAAGCTGCTACATCTACAACAATTCAGGTGAGCCCTATCACCACAGATTGTGCCATCCCTAGTCCTTGTTGTGGTAATGTAGGATGTGATGGATCTTGTATGCCTGAATTGGTTCAGACAGTATACAAGACTAACAACCAGGCTCCTGTTCTCTATCAAAGAGAATACTTACTAAAACCTGGTAATATATCCGCACAAGGTAACTGTGGTGTAGACTATACCAACAACTGGGAGTTTTATGCACAGGCACCTCCTATTAATGAGTTCACTCCTGGTTCCTCTTGGTATGACTCATTTGACATTAGAGACAATAAGTTTGTCACCAACTTCCGTAATGGCGTGGTGCATCTTCTTTTCTACGCTACAGAGTATGACGCTGGTGGAAATCAGCTGATTCCTGACAACTATCGTATCAGAGAGTTTATTGAGGCTTTCATCAAATACAAAGTGATTGAGACCCTCACTAACCAAACTAACGATGAGACGTTCAACCAGCTTCAGACCAAGCTTGCGTTCTACAAACAACAGGCTGATGAGGCATTTATCATGGCTGATATTGAGATCAAGAAGCAAGATCCTTGGACTAAGCAACGTAGGATTAAGAACGACCTTAACAGATTTAATATGTATGAACTCCCCAATCGTACCAATAGATATGGTTGGAGACGTAATAACTAACAGTAATGGCTGAACAGGAACAAGGCAATATTAGACAGGAGTATAACAATGCTACCACAGGTCTTAACATGGACCAAACCCCTAACCAAATTGCGAAGGGGAAATTAACGTATGCATTAAATGCTGCTGTTGAGAATTATGATGCTAATTCTGTAAACTATCAGAATGAGCCTGGGAACGAACTTTGTGTTACGTTCCCTTCTGGCTTTGTGCTTATAGGTAACCACTTCATCCAAGAGAAGAGCAAACATATATTCTTCATCACCAATCCTGATACAGGAGATAGTCAGATTGGATATATGGAGAACAACGACTGTATTTATCGTGTGGTTGTAAATGCTCCTTGCCTCAACTTTAGTACCAACTATCCCATCCACAAGGTGGCGCATAAGATAACTAATTGCACCACAGAGATTTATTGGACAGATGGATTCAATCCTAGGAGATATTTGGACATTGACAACATTCCAAAAGTTCTAAAATCTGGAACTCCTTTCTGCGATCCGAAATATACAGATGATCTGGATTGTAACCAGCTCAAACTTCAACCCAACTTTAACATCCCTCAACTGGAGGTAACTGATGTTGCTAGCACAGGAAACCTGATTGCTGGTACATACCAGTTTGCTATTCAGTATTCTGACGCTCAGGGTAATCCCTACACTTCCTATTATTCTGTTACCAACCCAACACCTATTGCTGATAAGTTCATTACATCAGTGAACTTCAACTATGCTGTTGGAAAGTCCATCATCCTCAATATAAGTAACCTTGAGGACACTGGATTGTATCAGTATTTCAACCTAGCAGTGATTAAGACAGTGAATGACATCACTTCTGTTGAGTTGGTTGGCACTTATTACATTGATGCTGTTCAGAAGGAAATCACATACACTGGTCAGAACGTTACACAAATCAGACTAACCATCAATGATATATTCGAGAAGTTCCCTTATTACGACATTGCACAAGATCTCACTGTTGCACAGGATGTCTTGATATGGGACAACCTTACATCTATTGATCGTATCAACTACCAAAGCATTGCTAGTCAAATTCCTCTGTTATGGGAAAGCTGGAGAATTCCTGCTGACCAAAACTATGCAGATGAATTGAATGCCACTAACCTCAGAGGTTATCTGAGAGATGAAGTGTATGCTTTTGAGATAGTGTTCTTACTTAAGAACGGTAAACAAACTGATGGGTTTCATATTCCTGGTAGAATCAAAGGTCCTGCAGAGAACCTGCAACCCGATGTACCAGACACCAACCCAGACTTTATAGGCATTCCTGATTACACATCTGGGGGAGTGGGATATAGCCCGTATTGGAAAATCTACAATACAGGATCTGTACTTGGTACAAGTCCTGGATATTCTCCAGCTCCTGACTACAGAGGTGCTTATCAATATGGTGAGTTTGGTTATTGGGAATCAGCTGACACCTACCCATGTAACAAAGATGTATGGGGCGATCTTGCTGGCCAACCTATCAGACACCACAAGTTCCCTGATATAAATGTAAGTCCTGCTTACGAATCTAAGATATTTACAGGACCTTCAGGTATGGTGATGGGTAATGATGCTGTGTTCCCTATTGGTGTACAGATTGATGTACAACTAGTGAGCTCACTCATTCAGACATCCAACCTTACACCAGAGCAAAAAGATGATATTGTAGCATTCAAAATCATCCGTGCTGATCGTGGTACAAACAAATCTATTGTTGCTAAAGGCATCCTTAGGAACGTAAACACATATGAGAGGGAAGAAGAAACTTACTACTACCCTAACTACCCATACAACGATCTTAACTCAGATCCATTCCTCAATACAGCAAACAATGCCTATTCACAAATCTGTGATGGGTACACTGTATTTATAGATACACTTGTTGTAGACCCTGCAGGTGGACCTTCTTTTGCTGAGGTGGAATACACTGATTGTAACACAAACAAAGCAACAAAGAAGAAATACTTTGCAATAGATCAATATCCACTTTGTTCAATTGGCAAACCTAGAATCCTTGGTCCTGCAACAGGAAGGGTGGGACTTTCTACATATGAAGTGTGGACAGCTCAGGTTTGTAATCCTAGCCCTTTTGCATTTGCCAGAGGTGGTAGAATTGAATGGAATGACATCTATACAGGCATCACTACACAATGGATAAATGGATGGCCCACTTCTCCAGTGTATACATTATATGTAGTTCCTGGCACAGGTGGTCCTGTACAGATTGAAGGCCCTGGTGAAATATGTTTCACTGGACCTACATTAGTGACAGGAGCTAATTGTAAAGCTGAAACTCCTCAACCTGGATTTACAGAGAAGTACAGACAGATATTCAACTCTCCTGAAACTTCTTTTGGACAGCCATTCTTAGGTGGTGTTCTGAAGCTTGAGAGTGTAATGTTTGGTAGAGGTAAGGGTCACTTTGTTGAGGTGAGAGATAACGCCAAGTATAAACTCTTAACAGAAGAAGCTCAGCGTGATGCTCTTGAAAGTGCTGAAGAACTAGGTGATGTAACCACACCGTTTAATGCCACTGCTATGTTCACAGCATATCAGGCGTATTTAACCATCTATGTGAATGGTATCACGAGGAAGAACTATGCCTACTCTTTCAACTCTATAGGTGATTATAACTATGGAGTGGGAGTTCCTGATAATCAAGGGATTAAGCAAAGAACTCTTGACATCGCTAGATATTTGATTCCTGGAGTGCAGAACGTTGGTGATCTATACAACATCAACAACTTCCAGAGAGAATCATCTGTCTACCTGAGAACCGATCTTAACAAGACAGCGCTTCCTTTCCCAGACCAAAGTCCTAACATGTTGTCTGCAGGAAGCCCAATAGTTACAGACATATCAAGATTCACTATATCAGAAAGAAGCAAATGTCAAGCTCCTGCTAAGGAAGAAGACATGTCTGTTGTTTCTTATTACGCATCTCTTAAGAATGTATTTGTTAATCAATACGGACAAATCTATTCTTATAGCACGGTGGACACTGGTTTCCAAGTGCTTGTGGATGATACCACTCCCGACATACAAACAGTGTTTGGTGGTGATACATTCATCAGCAGGTTTGCATTCAAGACCAAGCTTCCATTCTTTATTGACAACCGTGTGAATGCTCCTGATGACAGTGATATATTCTATGATGAGATAGGTAACATAGCCTATCCAAAATACTGGCATTCAGCACGTTCTATTCTTAGAGACTACAGCATCACAGGTGTGGGTGTATTGTCAAACATTATTTCATACAAGGCTCACAACTTTGATTGTCCAAACAGTCAGTTTGTAGCTCCTGGACAGCCTAAGGATAGCAATCCTGGAAGAACTTTCTACGACGGATATTTCTATTTGTTTGCATACGGTATTCCTAATTTCTATTGTGAGAGCTCTTACAACGTAGACCTACGTCAAGCTTTCAACAATAGAGAAGGAGACTTCTGGCCTCACGTGAGTACAGGAATTCCTGATGACTGGGTGCAGCAAAGTTATGTTCCTATTGTTCAGGATAATACATACTACTACAATGTCACATATTCTAAGCAGAATAGAGAAAACACATTTACAAATCTACCTATCGACTGGGGTAAACCTTGCTTCACATACTACCCTTTCAGAGCTATCTATTCTGATTCTCAGAATATCGACTCTGATAACAGGGTGAATAGCTGGTTGATTTACAGAGCCATATCTTATTATGACTTCCCACAGAACTATGGAAATCTTATATCCCTAGATGGAATTCAGAACAAGGCAGTGCTTGCTCGTTTTGAGAACAAGACGCTTCTGTACAACAACCTCCTTACGATAGATACAAGTAACCCTCAGGCAGCGTATGTGGGTAATCCTCAGTTCTTTAGATCAGCTCCTCCGATTGACTTCGCAGAAACTGATTTGGGATATGTAGGAACCCAAAACAAGATGTTGCTGAAGATTCCACAAGGACAAGTGTCTGTGGATGCTAAACGTGGTCAGGTGTTCTTAATCTCTGGTACACAGGCTGTAGACCTGTCAGGGTTTGGTTCAGGACTTAATAGGTTCTTTACAGACCATCTGGCATTTGAAATCCTGCGTTACTTCCCAGAGGTGCCTACAGATAACCACTTCACAGGAATTGGTCTGCATGGTGTGTTTGATAGTAAGTATGACAGGGTGCTCATCACTAAGCTTGACTATGTTCCAAAGAGCAAGGATGTTAAATACGATGCTGTAAAGAGAGAGTTTTATATTGAAACTCAATATAGAATGCCTTCAGAAGATCTCATCTACAGTGTTGTTCGTGAGAGAGTTTATTTGACAGATGAGAAATACTTCTGCAACAAGAGCTGGACAGTGTCTTTCAACTTCAATACTAAGAGCTGGATAAGCTTCCATAGCTACATTCCTAACTGGTATATTGGTGAGAACAACTTCTTCTACTCTGGTCTTAATGGATGTTGTGATGACTTTGATGTGATTGTTGGTGTTCCTGGACCTATTCCAACCACCACCACCACTTCTAGTACATCTACCACTTCTACAAGCTCTACCACCACTACAACCACTACATTGAATTGTAATCTTGTAGGAACTGTTAGAGAAACAAACTGTACCATATCAGGAACAGCTGTAGTGACAGTACCACCACCAATACCTCCTTGCGAAAGACCTGAAGGTTTGATAGAAGATGTGTTCTTTACAGGATACAACATCATCTCTCCTCCTAGCAATGTAGATTCTACAGGAAGTCAATCAGATGCATGTAATGCTGTTGCCTACCTGAATACATTTGGGGAAGAATATGTAAACGTTGTACCTACATTCCTCACTATCGAATACCAAGGACTGTATGTTGGATCTAAAGTGTTTGTAACCAATGGTACAACTGATTGTACAACAATCCCTGATGGTTGGTATTTCACAGGAGCTTCTCAATCGCTTAATGTAGTGTTTGAAGTGGTAGACGGAGAGATTGTATACATCACTAGTTGTACAACCACAACAACTTCTACAAGTAGCACAACTACTAGTACAACCAGCACAACATCTACAACCAGTACAACTAGTAGTACAACGTCTACAACTACTAGCTCTACTAGTACAACAACCACTAGTACATCATCTACAACAACCACTACAACTACAGCTATACCTGTAACCACTACCACTACTTCTAGTAGTAGTACAACTACAACAACAACAACAGGTACACCACCACCAACTACCACTACTACAAGTTCTAGTAGCACCACTACTACATCAACTAGTAGCACTAGCACTACGTCTACTAGTAGTACAACAACTACTACCACTACTGCAGCACCTATTACTTGTAATAATTACAACATAGAAGGTGCCCCATCAATAGATGTTGAATGGTTAGAGTGTGATGGTACACCAAATTCCGCTACAGTAACAACCGCAATAGTTATTTGTGCTCAGACAGGTAGTGTTTCTCAGACAGGAGGATCAGGAAACATAACACAACTTGGTTCTTGTACATCACCAACCACAACAACATCTACAACTAGCAGCACATCTACAACCACAACAACCACCACAGCTGCACCTGATTGTTCACTTGCTGGAACAGCTGTTGAAGGAGAACCATCACTACCATAACTTTTAAATATCATATAAAATGACAGTATTAATAACATTAACAACAGCTGGGACAGACACAGGTCCTTTCAACCTCTACTCGAATGTGGATGGTTATGTTTCAGCATTTGAAACAGGTGTGTCTAAAGCTGCACTTGTATCAGGTTATTCATCTGCACTTGTTCCTAATGGTACAGCAACCATAAGAATAAAGTCTACGGGCACTTGTGTAAACTACATAGATGTTACAGTGGTTACAACTACTACCACCACATCAAGCACAACATCTACGTCTAGTACCACAACAACCACGTCTAGTACTACACCACCTACTGAGCTATTTGTTTATGCAAAATATATAAATGCTGCATCTCCTGGTGATTTACAATTTAGTATAAACTCAGGACCAAACTTCAACGCTGGTGCTATAGCAACATCATCTTGTAATTATATGTTTACAATAAGTGGAATCACTGCAGGAGATAGCATTTCGTTTACTGACTCAAACAGTCAGGCAATTGCAGGAAGCACATCTGTTTGTCCTTCAGGACCTGGTGGATTTGGCTGTACGTACAACTACTCTGTATTAGTGTCTGGTCCACAAACTGCATACATTTCTGTTGACGGAACTACCGCTTGTTAAAATAAATAAGAATGGCTAAGACAATCATCATAAAATTAACTAGCTCAGGACCCACAGCGGGACCCTTTACAATCATTGACCAACTTGGAAACACTCTAGCAACGGGTGTTTCCAAGGAGGACTTGATTTCTGGGGTGAGCTATGTTGTGGATGATGCTGTTAATGTCATCACTGTAGAATCTACAGGTAAGTGCAAAAGCAAGAAAAACTTCCCTGTCACTACAGTTAATCCTGTAAGTTTAGCAGCTACCACGTATAACCAAATATCAACAGCTTGTATCTGGAGGCACTTGAAGAACCCAGTGGTGTATAACTACTTCTATGGAAACATAGAACCTTACATCATCGAGTATCCATTTGCCTATCAGTATCAGGATGAAATCCTACAATCTGTTCAGGATTACACCAAGGCATATAGATACTTCTCTGATCCAGATGGTGTGTCTGATGACAACCGCAAGATAGAAACTGACAATGCTTGGTTTAATAAGGCTGTCCTTTACAATGGTCAACAGAGTACAGGTGTGCTTGAGTTGGTTCCTAAACCAATCAACAACCTGAAGGAATACTTAAAGTATCCAATATATAACGCTGATAGTAAGACAATTACATTCACAAAGAGTGATAACTTCTATCAATACAATACGTTCTGGAGTCTTGTAAAGAACAAACAAGAACCTCTGTTCATACGCACGTGCGAGAGCTTGTCTTTGGACAAGGTGGTGAACCAGGCTAATATGGACTACGGAAAGAGATCTTTCAAGAAGGAACCTCTGAGAGCTAAGGAGCTTAAGGTGAGACACATCCTTGATAACCGCAGCGATGCACACCTGGTTTCTCAGTTTATTTACACACCTGCTCAAATCTCTTACAAGTAATGAACAATTGGTTAGACAAATATGAACAAGGAGGATTGGTCTTGAAACAAAAGACCAAGGATAACTATGGGAAGAAAGCCAACCCAAACAATCCTGATGTATCATTTCCTCCAGGGTTCAAGGGATGGGCATATAACACCAAAGGACGTAATTACAGTCCTGCATGGGGTGGACAGTTTAAAGATGGTGGTAACTTGATGCCTGCTATGGCTGGAGCCAACCAAACTGTTCCTATGGCTCAGAACGGATTAACATTCTTAGAACCTACAAGCAAGAAACTTCCTAAGGGATATGTTATTCCTTTTAACACCCCTAGTACAGAACTTGCAATGTCTATAGGTGGTGAACAAGGAGAACCTGCATATCTTATACCATCTTTTAAATATGGTAAACCATTAAAAGATCCTGTAGCTGAGTTTAGAAAAACAGGAGAACATCTTGGTGGTCCATTTAAAACATATCAAGAAGCTGATGAGTGGGAAAGAACAGTGAGACATCCTTATGTTGAGAAAGGTCAGTCTATTCCTGCTCCTTTAAAAAGATGGGGAAAAGACTTTGCAATGGGAGGCAGCCTTCCTGGTGCTGTAGGATTCATGTACGCACGTACAGCAGGAGCTGCTCCTAGCAATGGTCCTTATGCTAAGAAGACAAAGGCTAGTGCACAGAATGGTAAGGAGATGAAATACTACCAAGAAGGTTTGGATTTCAAACCTAAGACCATTAGTCAAGATGGCACTGTGATAGATCCTGAAGGATATTGGAACCCTGAGAACTGGGGCAACCCTGTAATCATCCCATCCACAGATATCACTATGGAGGGTGTGGATGTTCCATTGATTGGTATATCTGACACAGGAGATGTACAATACATGCAACCTGGAGAAGACTATGAATTTGATGGTGAATATGTAACAGAGTATCCTGTTGCTAAAGATGGTGTTAGTGTGAATAATGCTGATGCTCAACCTATTAAAAAGTTAGACCAATTACTTAACTTTACAAACTATAACAAACCAACCAAGGGTGGCTGGTTAGATAAATATAACTGATATGAAAGCAAAAATGCTCAAAATCGCTGGTGTTAAGTCTGAGAAGGAATTCTACAAGAAGTATCCTACAGAAGAAGCATTCATGGCTAAACATGGTAAAGCCTTAAAGAAAGCCCAGATCGGTTCATACATTGGTGGTGAGTCAGGTGCAGGTTTTCAACCTATGAACTTCCAAGAGATTTACGACAATGTTGATTATGGTATTACAGGATCTACAGATGAAATGCGTAAGGAGGAAGAACTCAGAAAAGCACAGATTAAATCTGCTCAAGAAGAATCTGGCAAAGGAGGTGGTGGAGGACTTGGTGATATTGCCAATGTTCTTCAGAGCAAAGAATTTGCAGATGCCCTTACTAGCGCAGCTGGTGGTGCTAGAAAAGGTAAGACTATTAAGAAAGCACAAGCTGGAGATCAGATTGAAGTGGAAGAGAAACCAGGTGGAGACTTTTTTAAACAAGCATCTAAATATGCAGGTCCTGCAGGTAAGCTTATAGAAGGGTTCCAACAATTAAAAGCAGAGAAAGAAGCACTCAAAAGTGCTCAGCAGATGCAAGGGGTAAGTGATGTTGTAAGACAAGCTGCAAATACACGTCCTGAAGAAACACAACGTAGATATCTTCGTCCTGAGAATATTAAAAATACAGGAGAAGAGTTCTTCCCAATATATGGTGTAGGTACGAATGTTCTTGCAAGGAACGGAGCTTCTGTTGGTGGTGGAGAAATCATGAACACGTTTGCTCCAAATACACTTTACGATGATCTTGGATATGAGCCTTTGAATGATAGCGAACGCTATAAGCAGTTTATGCATGGTGGTAAAATGCACAAAGCTGCAACTGGCTTAGAAATGTTTGCTGAAGCTGGTGGTGGAGATATTGCAAGTAAACTACTAACTGGTATCACTGGTGAGAATGCTGGTGGTAACATAGGTGGAACTATTGGTAAAACTGCTGGAATGTTCTTTGGACCAGTGGGAAGTATGGTAGGTCAAGCAGCTGGTCAACTTATTGGTACAGCCCTTGACAGAAAACCCCAACAAATTAAAAAGGCTAAAGCTGCTACAGAGAAGAATATCAAAGCTACAGCTCTTCAATCAGGGTTTCAGGGTGGACAGGCACAAAATTCATCATTCATGGAGAATGGTGGAACAACCTCTCCATATGAATGGGTGAGTCATACATGGCAACCTCAGGTGATTGCTACCTTCGGAGAACACAAAGTGAAAGACCTGCTCACACCTCCAAAGGATGCTGATATGCTAAGAGCTGGTGGTCATCTAAAAGAATACACTCCTCCTAGTGCAAGAGCTATGTCTACAGAAAGACCTGACTTCCAGATGGGTGGTGAGCTTCAGACACATTGGGGTGGATATGCAGAGTCTATGTCTCAGAATCCATACCTGCCAGATGGTGGAGAAACAATCATGTTCAGAGGTCAGTCTCACGATGAGAGTGATGGTAAGGGTAACACAGGTATTGGTATCACTTATGGTGACAACCCTGTAGAGGTGGAAAGAGGTGAACCAGCTATCAAGATGAGAGATGGGTCTGGTGGTGACTCTAGCCTTGTAGTATTTGGTAACTTAAAGATTCCAAAGCTGCTAGGTGATCCTAAGGCAGAAGGTAAAAACTTCAAGAGATATGTAGAAGGTTTGTCAAAAAATGAAAACAAACAGAACACACTTGTTAATAAATCTATCACAGAGATTGACGAAATGGATGTACAAACTCCTTTTGATAGATTGAAATTCAACTCTTTACAAGCAAACGTTATGGGTGGTAATTTAAAACTTAAAGACATAGCTCAAAAGAAAATGGATGCTGCCGCTCTTCAAACTGCTATGAATGACACTATTGAACAGTTCGGTCTGAAAACCACAGACAAGGGTAACATCATGGCTAAACTTGGTGCAAACATTCTAAAGGCACAAACAGGTAAAGATCTTCCTAAGCTAGAACAAAAGGATTACGAATACTTGCAAGGGTTATATGATGTTGCTGAAAGAGAAAAAACAGGACCTACAGTTCTAAAGTTCCAGAAAGAGTTTCACAGACTAGCAAAGCCTTATGCTGAAAAGGTGATTTCTGAAGAACCCACAACTTCCTTTGGAAAGAAAATGGGGTATCCTGCAACTGATATAAGAAGTAATGAGGACAAGATATTTGGAAAGAGAACAGTGAAATATATGTCAGCTCTAAAGGATGCCATGAAATCCCCAACACCCCCTGAAAAAGAATCAGGACTTCCTCCTATTACACTTACAACCAAGAAGAGCGAAACTGTTCCAGAAAAAGAAAAAGAAGGAGAAGAACCAGTTTATCCAAAACGTCCTGGTATCATAAACGTTATAAACGAAGTGCTTCCTTATCTAAGACCTACGGATGTAGAAGATCTAGATCCTAATCAACTTACTGGTGAGATGTATGCATTGGCTACCAATCAGTTAGAACCTGTAGCTGCACAAACAATTCAGCCTCAGCTAACCATCCCTTATGACATCTCTCTTCAAGACATTCTAAATGAGAACAGGGCTTCCTTGAGATCACAACAGAGACTTGTGGGATACAATCCTGCTTTACAAAGTCAACTTGGGGCACAAGAATATGCTGCTAATCAGAGAGTGCTAGGTGAGCAATTCCGTATGAATCAGGCATTTAAGAACCAGATTTACAAAGAGAATAGGGATAAGCTTGATCAGTTTGGCTTGAAGAATCTTGAGATTCTTGACCGTCAATATCTTCGTCAGGCTGAAGCTAAGAGCAAGACCAAGGCCACCACTCAGGCTGCTCTTAATTCTATTGCTGCCAAATATGCTCAGAACAAGTTGGAAAACAGAACATTACAGGTGTATGAGAACCTTTACAATTATCGTTTTGATCCTAGATTTAGGGCTACAAATATGAATCCTCTGGTGGATTTTGAAGCAATGATTGCTAATGCTAGCCCTTCTCAGATAGCAGAATACAAGAAAGCTCTTGAGTCAAAGTCTAAAAAGTCTGACAGTGGGTCTTCCAAAAATGGATCTATTGTAAGGTCTCTTAAAAATATCTAACTAACTCAGTTATAGCGATTTACCAAAACTCGTTATAGCTCTTGGAAATTATAATTATTCATATTACATTTGCTAACTTAATGTACAATGGCTTCATTTACAGACCTCATACCGCAATTTAACCCCTACATCCAGCAGCTTCCTGTGGAAGCTATGGTGACCGTAGGTATGGAGAAACAGAAGCGCTATGATGAGGGTTTACAGAAAATTCAGTCCCAAATTGAAAGGGTTGCTGGTCTAGATCTCTACAGAGATACGGACAAAGCATACCTACAGTCTAAACTGAATGAGCTTGGAAACAACCTAAAAGTCGTGGCTGCTGGTGACTTCTCTAACTTCCAATTGGTTAATTCTGTTTCTGGAATGACTAATCAGGTGGGGAAAGACCCTATTGTCCAGAACGCAGTTACCTCTACAGCCAGACTTAGAAGAGAGTTTGCTTCCATGGAAGAATATAAAAAGAAGGGGAAGTCTGATAAAAACAACGAAGAGTTCTTCATGAATAAGGTGGTAAGACCTTATCTAGACGGACCACTTGATGCTTCTTTTACTGGAGAGTATTCTCCATACACCGACATCATGGGGTTGATTAGTGAGAACATAAAGGCTGCTGGAATAGACAAGTCAGTGGTACAGCAGATGTACCAAACTGACAATCAAGGCAGATTGATATTTGGAAAAAACGGTGAACCCCTCCCTGCTAGAACCATGACTGAGATTGAGACATCAACCAACATGAAGCAGGTGAAGTCAATTGTAGAGAATGTGCTTAGCAGAGGAGATGTACAGAATCAACTTAATATCGATGGTTGGGCAAATACAAGAGGTATATCTCCACAGTCTGTCATAGATAACTATCGTGTAGAGTATAGTAAGAAGATAGGAGATGCTGATTCTGACATGTTAGAAATCAACACCCTTCTTACAGGAAAGATGAATGGTGCTGAGAGGATGGTTCTGGATGAAAAGCTTAAGACTCTTAAGGACGTTAAACAGAAATACAAAGATCAATACTTAGCTCTTGGTGAACTTGCACAGTCCAATCCTGATGCTTTTAAACAGGCATATTATAAAACTAACTACGAGAACAATCTTCTTGAACAGTTTACAAAATACGAAAGAAGCGAGAAGAACTTAAAGAGTCCTCTTACAGAACAACTTAACTGGGAAGCTGATTATGCCTTCAAAGAAAGGAAAGAAGCATTTGACCAGAAAATGGCTGTTCGTAAACAACAACTAGAGGAGAGTAAGTTTCAACTAGAAGGGTTCAAGTTTGAAGCTGATTATGAGTTTGATCAGTCTACAGGTAAGTGGAAAAAGAAACCAGATCCAAATAAACCATCTGATGGTTCACTACTTCGTCTCACTGCTGATGTTCCTGGAGAAGAGAACAGAAGCGCTGTACAAAGACAAGAGGCCCAGATTCGTGGTATAGAACAAACCAATAGACAAAACGGAATGGATCTCATGTACAATTATTTGTACAAGTTGAATGATGGTAAAGATAGTAACGGTCAACCTCTCACAAAAGCTGGTGTTGTTAAAACAGTTGAGAAGTTTGCAAAAGACAACAATGAAACTACAGATCAATTCTTAACCAGATGGATCTTGACTCTGAACAATAAAGCAAAAGAAAACGGTGTTAAAATGTCTGCCACAGACACAGAGTCTATTAACAACTTCAAAAGAAACCACTACAACTACACCACTCTACTAGCACTTGGAAAGATTGCTGACAATGAAGCATTTAAAGCCACTGGTATAGATCTTAACGATTATACCAAAACGCTTAGTCCAGTGAACGTTAAGTTGAAAGATGGTAGAAGTGTAACAATCAGTAAAGAAGACATCCTTGACTACATGCTCCTTATTAAGAATGATGATAAGGGTGCTGAAGATAGAATTGTAGCTAAGTATGGGTCTCTCAAAGACTTCCCTTTAAATACATACAAGGCACCTGGAATTCCCAATAGTGAGTTGGAAACTAGAAAAAACTTACAAAAGCTATCTGGCATGTTCTCAATCTATACAAAGGATTGGGATAAGTTCAAACAAGCTTCAAAGGCGAAGAACGACTATCTTGCTAAGGTGGTGAATACAGATGAGATGTTTTCTTTTGGTGAGGATGATGAAAAAGGAATGAAGTCTGCAAAGAATAAAGCTTCTGCGTTTATATCAGGAGCATCATCTTTGACAGGAAAGAATTATGATAAGAGCAAGGCTTTAACAGCTTTAGCAGATCCTAATTCAAAAATATCTTTCAGGGCAAGTGCACCTTTTGAAGAAGGTGGACAATGGAAAGGTACAATGATTATAACCACTGACAAGGGTGAAGTGATTGAGGCTGAGGTTCCTGTTCAAAAAGATTTTGAACAACTCACTGGATCTAAGTTCAATCCTTATAAATTCAATCCCCTGAAAGCAAGAGCTTCAGTTAGTAAGTTTGGATCTACAAATCTTGGCGCTTTCACCACAGACTCTAGAGCTTGGGAAAGTGCTGCTATTGGATCTGAGGGTCTTGTCTCAATGAAAGATTCAAAGAAATATATTCCATTAGGTGCAGATCTAAATGTACTTCCTAATGGTGGATATACAGTGACAGCTTATTTTAAAGATAGGGCTACTGGTAAAATTTTAAATCCAGAGTTTAGTCGTATATACACTGTGGAAGAACAGGCTCAAGCTGACCTAGCTTTACTTACCGAATCTATGCTTGATAAGGAGTTAAAATAAAACAAATGCCAGAGTTACCTATTAATCTTTCAGGCACACCAACGTACAAGAGAGCAGCAGGAGCTTCTCCTGATAACCTTTCTGTTGCTAATCGTGAATACAATCCATTGAACGATACATCTCTGAACTATGTAACACCAAAGAAATCAGGGTATGATGCTTCTAGCATAACTATGGCTGAAGCTGCTGCAGACAGAACTGGTAGATACAAAACCGTAATGTACGGTTATGATAATGAGGAAGCTGCTGCTCAACGTCAAAGCATCCTAGATAAAGGTGCTAATGGTATATTGAAAGGTGTAAACCTCACAGCCACTACTATCGCTGGAGGCTTTGGTATGTTATATGGGGCAGCTAGAGCTCCCTTCTCAGGAAGACTTGCTGACATATGGGATAATAGTGTAATGAGAGGTTTGGATGAGTGGAACAAAGAAGTGGATGATAAAATCCTTCCAAACTACTATACAAAGGCTGAAAGAGATTCAGCTTGGTATTCTCCAGATAACTGGTTCACTGCTAATTTCCTTTTTGATAAACTAATCAAAAACTCAGGATATGCTGTAGGAGCAATGCTTAGCGGCAACATTGCGAATGCTGGACTTCTTAGAGCTGGTGCAGCTTTAGGGAGAGTGGCATCTGCTGGTGCTGTTGCTGCTGAATCATCTCAAGCATTCAAGATATTTTCACCCTTGTTGAGAAATACATCAAGGGCTTTTAGTGCTGGTAAGAACATTGAAGCTGCTGCTGTTTTAGAGAAACAACTGTCCTCTATTGCAGATGTCACTGCTAGGAGTTCTGAGCTTGCAAAGATTGCAAAGACTACAGGCACTTTTGCAGAGTTTGGTAATTCTGCTCGTAGAACAGCTATTGCTGCCTACTCATCTGCTGGCGAAGCTTCCTTTGAAGCTTTACAAACAGGCAATCAGTTTAGAGATTCTCTGATTCAGGAATACGTAGATAAGTATGGTGAACAACCAGCTGGTGATGTTCTGGAAGAAATAAACAAAAGAGCTGACCAGGTTGGTAAAACATCATTCTTTGGTAACCTTGCACTTCTTGGTGCTACAGAATACGTACAGCTTCCATATCTGTTAGGCTCATCCTACAGAAACACAAGACAGGCAGCTGGTGTATTTGCTGGAAAGGTGGACGATGTTCTTACAAAAACCCCTAGCACTAAGCTAGGTAAGGTGTATGAAAAAGCCACAAGTGTTGGTAGATATGTATTTGATCCTAAGGAAGCAGGACAAGAGGTAGGTCAGTATGCCCTTCAAGTGGGTACACAAAACTACTTTAGCAAAGCAGCAGAGTCTGATGATGCTGATGTTTGGGTAGATGGGTTTCTGTATGGGTTTGTTGGTAAAGATGAAGAAGGAAAGGGAGAAGGTGCTCTTGTATCTAAAGAAGGTATGGAGAGTTTTCTTCTTGGTGGTCTTACAGGTGGACCTCTACAAGCTAGAGCAAAAGCCCAAGAAAAACGTGCTAAAACTGAAAACACACAACGTTTTCTAGATCAAATTGGTAGAGCTCCTTCTTTTAAAGAAGCATTCCAAGACAGAATGAGTTCTGTAAACAGAGGTGTTGTTCTTCAACAACAACATGAAGCTGCTATTGTTACAGGTAATGAGCTTGAAGCTCGTGACTTGAAAACAGACATGATGCACAACTACTTGGCTCCTAGAATCAAGTATGGCAGATTTGATATGGTTATGGAGGACATTAGTGAACTTCGTGAAATGTCTTCCTCAGAAACTAACCTTGCAGAACTAAAAGCGCAAGGTATTGCTAACGTTAATGATACAGTTGATAGTTTCCAAAAGAGACTAAACAACTATGAGCGTGTAGCTAAGAACACGAACGAGATATACAACGGTTTGTACATAAGGTATTCTGGTGAAAGATTGGAAGATGGAAATCCTAAATACTCTCCTTATGTACTAGATAAGATGGCGTACGCAGCTAGTAAGATAGCTGACTATGACCTTCGCATTCCACAGCTCAACAACATCCTAACAGAAAAAAGTATTATTGTTGGTAATCTATTGGATGATGTATTGAAAGGTAAAAGACCATCAAGACAAGCTACAGCAGAGATACTTAACAACATAAATGACCTTTCTACAACCTCTGATGTTAAGGACGGTTTAAAAACTGCTTTACAAGACATCATTAGTCTTGGTGAGCGTAGGAGAATATTCATGGATGAGTATGAGGACATCAAACAAAACCCTCTCAACTATGAAACCGATCCTGAGTTTAATATAGGAGACAAGGTTGAAATTCCTGTAAGCGTAGGAGAGCCTGAGAAAAAGGTTGAGATTGGTAAAGAATACTCTCTCGATAAGTCAATGATGAAAGAGGGAAGTGCGCTTTACATGGCTCCAAAGCTAACTGTGCTTTCTCAAACTCTTGGTGGTGAACTAGAAGTGAAGATGCCTGGAGGAAAGATTAAGTTCATTGCTCCTGAGGATCTAAAAGGCTACAACCTATCAGAAGAAGATAACACATCAAAAGAACTGGCAGACATTATGGATGAATCCATAGATGCTGTTCTTAAGAAGGAAGAGTATAAAGATCTTCCTGAGATGAAAGATGGCGACAGTAAACTTGGTTATATAAACTCTCTGGCAGATCAGGCTCTTACAGATGATGTAGAAGCTGAGTTCAATAGAAGAACAGAAGAGTTTGTAAAACGTAAGGAAGAGGAAAGAAAGCAACAAGAAGAGCTTATTAAAAACAGAGCTGCTCTTGAGAAACAACAGACTGAGCTTGAAGCTAAGTCTGGTACAATAGCCACACCTCCTCCTCCCACTCCTGAAGAACTTCAAACATTAGCTGCTACACAGGGTAAGCTGAAGTCTGCTTTTAAACTATTCATATCTGGCACCACTCCTACAGAGCGTGCTGATGAACCCGTACACATTAGAAACTCTAGAGAGTTCTTAAATAATGTAAAGAACTTTAAGAACAAAGGTAATCTTGCAGCTATTCTTGTTACACCAAATCAAGAGGCAGCTCTAGGTTTGTCTGGTCTTACAGCATTATCTTATGGAACAGAAGATTCTAGTGATGCTACAAACGTAGAGACTGGTCTTGTAGCACAAGTGTTTGTAGAACAAGAGAATGGTAAAACATATTTTGTAAATAAGAACGGTGAGCGTATTGGTGAGATTGGTAAACCTGTTGATATTCAACAAGTTATATTCCAAACCATGCCCACCCCATCTTTATATGATAGATCTGGCAAGCCTAGGTTTAGAGCTGATGAGATGGCAGATGCTGAAGCTGCTTCTAAAGGCTGGGCAGCTAAGAGAGTGGAGATATTTGAATCTCCTGCATTCCCTGTAAAAGCATATCGCTTTTCTATATCTAGAGGAATTCCTGTTCTTAATGTTGTAGATGGTAGATATGAAAGAAACCAGATTGGAGATATCCTCATCCCTGAGAGCAAGATTGCTACACAGGAAGGATTGTTACAAGTTGTTACACAGGGTAGCGTTGTTCACAACGGTGAGAACATTAAGTTTAACAATGGTCTTACAGTGTTGCAATATGGTGACACACTGCAGATTGTAAACAACAACCGCCTTGGTGATAAGAAAGCCAACGCTGTCTACCTTGCTATAAAAACTATGATGGATGAGTTTCAGCAAACAAAGAAACTCAATCCAAACTTGGCTTCATATATTCAGAATGTTCTATTCTGGAGAAAGACTGCCACCACTTCTGGAAACCAAATCTTTATAAACACCTCCTCTGGAGAAGTGTCATTAGGAGGTAAGAATTACACTCCTGCAGATCTGGTAAATAAGAAAGATGAGATTGTGGACATGCTCAAAGAAGCATTCCATTCAATCAACAACTCTACACTTAGAGATAGATTCTATGAACCTTTCTATGAATACAGCGTAGAAAATGACAAACTGGTTGAACAAGAATGGCCTAACTATCAGTCCTACCTTTTGAGCAAGAAGGGTAGAAGTGCTGATCAAACTCCACTTGTCACTTCTGTAGCTAAACCTACAGAGGCCATCCCTTATTCATACAAGCAGAAGTATGCTACACTCATTGACTTTGAACTCCCAATGATACAAGCCCCAGCTCCTGCAGCTGCTACAAAGGAAGCTGTAGCTGAGGGTAAAGCAACTCTTGGTGACTTTGTAATGGATGGTGAGACAAAGAACACCTTTACAGGTTTCAAGACTGGTCCTATTGATTTCACAGGAACAATAGATGACAAGGGTGATATATCAGTGGATGTTCTGTCAAACGACACTATTATAAATGCTGCTAAGAACGGTAAGCTTGTAAACGAAACAGTGGTTCCTGCTCTTAAAGAAGCTAATCAGTTTGATGCTTCTGCAGATGACATAGAGCTTGTTACAATGTTTGTAGCAGGTAAGCTTGCTATTGAACTTAAGGCTCTACAACCAGTTGCTGAAGTTAAAGAAGCAGCTCCTGTTTCTACAGATGCTAAAGCTGATATAAATAGAATAGTAGATGCATTTAATCCAGAGGATAATTTTAAAAGTCCAGTAGATGCGTGGAGCGTTGTTATTGAAGATGATAAAGGTAATTTAGTAAAACCTGAAATAATTGTAGAAATAAAAGGAATCGATTATACTAAAAAAGAATTATTAGATATTGAAGATCCTGAAAACCCTGCTGTAGAAGAAACTTTAAATGAAATTGACAGGCTTCAAAAATTACTTGAAGCAGAACTAGCTGCTTTAGAAGGAGCTAAACCTGCTGAAGGAACTTATAATCCAGAAGGAACAGGTGCTCCTCAGGATGACTATATGAGAGTGGGAGTGAAAGAGGCTGGTGCTGAAATGCTTACAGGTGCACAGATAGAACTGTTCAAGATTTGGGCTGCAGAAAAGGTTCCTGGTATTCCATACGAGGTGTTAGACAATATTGTTAACACATATGACAACCAGAAAGCATGGGGTGTATTTGAGAACAATGTAGCCAAGTTCTACAAGGGTGCTCCTGGCACCACTCCATACCATGAAGTGTTTGAAGGTATATGGAAAGGTTTCCTCACTCCTGAACAAAGACAACTTATCCTTGATGAGTTCAAGTCTAAGACTGGTCAGTTTACAGACAGAGCCTCTGGCAAGAAGATAAACTATGCTGATGCTACAGATCAACAAGCTAAGGAAAGAATAGCTGATGACTTTGGTGCATTTAGAGTGGGTAGACTTCCTGCACGTAGCTTGGGAGAAAGAGTGCTTAGATTTTTTAAAGACATCATAGAGTTCTTCAAGTCCTTTGTACAGAAACCTTCTATGAAGGAAGAGCTGTTCAAGGCTATTGAGGCTGGTAAGTTTAAAGATGCCATCCTCCCTGCTTCTATTGCTGCATCCACTCCTGAATACATGCGCATCCCTGGACTTACAGAAACTCAAGCTTATGAGTTTGTTCAGGATATGACAGCTCGTGTAGCCAATTATATATTTGGAGACAGCAAGAAGTCTCTCTACGATATTAAGAAAATCACTGGCAAAGAAATCTTTGACAAGATTAAAGAAGCTTACGCAAGTAAAGCTGAGAACAAATATGAAAAGCTTGGCGAAGAGCGTTTCAACCAGTTGGTTATCAGAACAAAAGAAAAGCTTCGTACACTGGGTATCAACTTTAATGATGAGGACACAGTGGATATAAATGATGAGAATGTTTCTAACAGAGACTATGCTCCTGAGCCATTCTCTACAGACTGGAAGAAGACATCTCCTTTCCCAGTTAAACTTGTAGCAGCTACCCTCCCTGAGGTAAAGCCTACAAACCAGCAAACTGAATCATCTCTAAAACTTCCTGAGCGTCAGACATCAAGTGTGTTGGGATTGAAACTGGCAAGTTTTGGTAGAGTGTTCAATACATTGTTGGATAAGGTTTCTAATACAACCAATGTTAATTTGGTAAAGAACAAGCTTGTTGACCTTGCTAAAAGCGATGGTACATTTGTTCGTTTCTTCCAACGTATAGGTGGTGATTTAAATAATATGGACTTCAAACTCTCTAGTAGAGAGGACTGGAGACTATTTATTAATTTCTACCAGACATTTACCAAGCAGAAACCTAATGCTGACATCCAATACTTTGATGGCAACAGTGTATATACAGCTCCTGCTAACCAGTTCACTGCCAGCAAACTTTTACAAAGTGAGTGGTTTGAGAACATGAAGGCTTTGGCTGATGACCCATCATCTATTATAAAGAGGAAGAAGCAAAACTTTGAAGTGGACAAGAGTAAGTTACCTGGCGCAGTTCCTAAACAACCTGAGGCAATGGTTAACTTCCTTGCAGATCTTGGTGTAAGTTTCCCTCTTAGTGCATACACATCCTTGAATCGTAATCAGAAAGATGATTTTGGTAAAGCTGTTGGAGGAATATACACATACATACAGAAGAACACTGAGGTGGGTACAGTTACAGGTAAGACACTTGGAATCAATCCTCAGTTGTCTGACCTAGCCAATCTCTACATCAAAGTGACCAATCCTTCTCAGGACACTACATATTTTGGTGTTGAGAACCAACGCATTCAATCTTACGCTGAGAATAACGTTCCTTCTGTAATGGAGAATGAGTTCAACAGTGTTGAGACAGTTGAAGAACTGAAGCAGCTCAGACCAGAACTTAACGATGTATTCTCTACAAACAGCATCACTCTTAAAGATGGTGGCAACTTCTACAATCTAGAAGGACAGAGATACAAAACAATCAAGGTTGGATACATCCAGGGTAGAAAGACAGTGGACACTGATAAAGGTGTTACCACTAGCAAGCTTACCCTTGGTGATCGTTTCACACAAGAGATTAATGAGAACCTGAATGGTGACTACTATATTCTGGTTCCTGCTGATGGATCTACAGAATGGAAGATAAACCTAGGTAACCATATGTCATTTGTTGACATAGCTGGCGGAAGGGCTTGGAATAAGATTTACAGTATATTTAAAGGATATCTGCAGGATGAGGTGGCTCTTGCTCTTGATTATGAGAACAGAGAGAAACTTAAGAATGTTGGAGACAAGGCAAAACAACTTCGCTTCTTTAAGGAAATCTTAAAGGAAAAGAACGTTACTGCCATTGAGAAAATGATCGCTAATGGTTCTACACAGGACCAGATCAATGAGTATATTGATAAAAACATTGATGACATCAATGCTGCTGTAGCTGACTTCATCAATAATACAGTGGAAGAAACAACAACTCTTCTTATAAACAACAATCAGATATCTCAAGTTAAGGAAGGTCAATATAGCTATCCTGGGCTACAAGATAAGTTTGCAACAGCAAACGATATTAATAAGTTTAATATGTCTGAGCAGGACGTTAAGAATCTCTTAACGTTTGTAAATGCAAACTATGTCATCAACAACATAGAGTTGCATAAGTTTATATTTGGTGACCCATATGAGTTTGCTATAAAGAACGGTAAACTTGATGAGACCAAACGTATCAAAAGCTTCTTGTCTCCACGTAGGATTACATTTGACAGTCCTGAGTACAATAGCTTCCTTAATGATGACTACAATACAGCTAGTGGTGTTAAGCTCACTCCTAACGATCCTGGTTATCATTTACATAAGTCTTACACAAACACTATAACACTGGCTGACATCAACCTGTCTAGCGAACTCTATCCTAAGATCAATGAAGCAGATGCTGCTTCGTTCATCATGGACACCACCTATAGAGAGGTGAAGCTGAAGAATGGTCAGTGGATTGATGAGATTTCAGAACCTTGGCATCAATGGCAAATGGCTTATACAAGAAATAAGCTGGCTGCTAAAGGTGAATACACATACACAAGTGATAGATTACAAAAGGCTGATGCTGAATTAATTAGCAAACCTGAGCCTGCATTTGTAACAGAGGTTCTCAAACCTATCGTATCTGGTGTAAAAGCTGCTGAGACAAAGATTGACAATGTTCTAGACAAGTTCTCTCAAATGCCTCTATATTATAAAGACGTTGAGGGTAGAAATCTTGAGAAGCTCTACATCAAAATGTGGAAAGAGAACATTGGGTATGCTGTGTTTGAGAGCGGTAGAAAGCTGGGTGCTACAGAATTGTACAGTTTGTATAACAGTAATGGAGACATCAACGATAAACCTTTCACCAAAGAACAGATTGTAAAGGTGCCTTGGAAGGCATATGGTATACAGGTGGAGAATGCATATGAGAACCCTAAGGATCAAACTCGTGGTTCTCAGTTGACAAAACTTTCTAGTCTTGATTTGTTTAGTGATGGTAAAGGTACAGAACAAGCTAAGAAGGCTTACGAACGTAACCTTAAAGCTTTGAATGCTTTGCATGAGGACGGTTATAAAACTCTTCTTGACAAACTTGGCATTGAGGACTTGGGTGATGGTTTCCGTCTTGTAGATCCTGCAGCTGTTCAGGAAACTCTTGAGTATGAACTACTTAGAAGAGAGATGGCTGAGAATGCTAAAGACACAATCAAGCGTGATGAGAACGGTCAGTTTATTATTCCTTTTGAAGCTTCTCCTGCCTACAAACAAATAAAGGACATTCTGTTCTCAATAGTTAACAAGTCTCTTGTTAGTCCTAAGATGAACGGTGCTCCTAAGGTGCAGGTTCCTGTAACAGGATGGGAGAAACAAAATAGAAAGTCTGGCAAACCAAACCCAGAGCTGAAGTTCTACACTAAGGAAGATCCTTATATGGAAGTGTTGCTTCCTCATTGGTTTAGAGGTAAGTTCAATAAGAAGAAGTTCCCTAACGACGAGGCTATTCTTAAATACCTAAACACTAGTCCAGAGGGTAAGTCTATCCTCAGCGGTGTTGGCTTCCGTATTCCTACACAGTCTATGTCCTCTATTGAGGTGTTTAGAGTGAAAGGGTTCTTGCCACAATCTATGGGTGACACTATAGTGGTTCCTTCTGAAGTGACAGCAAAAGCTGGATCTGACTTTGATATAGATAAAATGAACACCTATCTCAAGTCTACATACATAGACAAGAATGGTGATATTAAACTGGTTAAATACCAAGGGTCTGAAGAAAGTACAAAAGAGTTCTTTGGTAAGGTGTTTGATGCTGCACTTGACAAGCAGAAGGTGAACAAAGCTGAACTTCTTGAAGCTGTGCAAATTCTTTCCCTTGGACTAGAGGATTCAAATAACTTATTAGACAAATACGCAAACCTTCTTGATGTTCTTCTAGAGGATGTGAAAGACTCCTCAGAGTTTGAGAACAAGGTGATGCAAGAACTTGAAAGACTGGGAGACGCTAACTTACAAGCTAAGTTGAAAAACAGGTTTGTAAATGATATGTACAAGCGCTCTTTAGAGAACGAGTATTACAATGCTCTTGAGGAAATGATCACCCTCCCTGAAAACTTTAGTCGTCTAATTGCTCCTGTAAACGATGCTGGTCTTTCTGATCTAGCTACAGAGCTTGATACTCTTAGAAAAGAAGATGAAACCACCATACCAGGTAGATTGCTCAACCGCAACTACATGACTCCTCTTAGAAATGCATTTGTCACTGCTAAGAAGTGGGTGGGTATTTCTGCTGTAAACATTACAGGTCAGTCTCTTACACAGAAGGCTGAGGTGTATGTTGACCCTGCTAGAATTGAAGGATTGCCTGATTTTGACAAGAAGATACTTGGAGATGGTAAGGTGCTGCTTCCTCACAACAAGGTGGTTGTTGATGGTAATGAGTACATATCTATCTCTGGTAAGATGACTGAAGATGGTACACAGTACATATCTGATAGGCTCTCTGGATATGCCACATCATTTGTGGATGTAGCCAAAGATCCTTACATCATGAAGATCATTGGTTCTAATTCTGTTGTAGGCACATTCATGTTCCTTGAGAGAATAGGCGTTGGTGAAAACACCATATGGTTCCTTAACCAACCTATCATCAGAGAATACCTAAGCTACCTAGATAGCATTGGTAAGAAAGGATTGTTTGGTAAAAAGGATGGTGAATACATCAGAAGCATGTTCCCAACATCTGTAAAAGATGCAACATTTGATCCTAGTACACTAAAAGAGAACATCAGCAAGTATTACGATAAGCAGTTCAATAATGAGGACAATGCTACTCAACAAGCAATATTCACTGAGTTCCTGAAGTATGCTAAAATGGCTGAGTATAGCTTTAAGCTTACACAGGCTTCCAACTATGACACTACTAAATTTAGGAGTGGTGATGAGTTTAGTAGGAAACAAACCAGAACAGCAACAGCTAGAGACAAAAACATTTTCTCATCTGTAGATAAGGTGTTAGACTCTTCCTTTATAGGAAACCAGGCTAAGTTTATTGACAGCGCTATGTCATCCTTGGGAGAGATTATCAAAACTGAGAAGGATGACTTTACTATCATCACAAACGATGTTATTAAACCATTCCTAGAGAACGAGTTCCTTAGTGCAGAAGACTTTAACAAGGTGGCTAGCAAAGCTAAGACATCGTTCATTGACTATATTGTGCAGACACAGAGTTCTTTGAACACAGAGATAGAAGCTCTTGTTGTGTCAAACAGTTCTGTAGCAGACCAATTGGCTCAAGCTAAGAAAAGACGTCCTGAGATGAAACTTCTTAATGAGCTACAGGTGGTAAGTTCTGATAGAACTGGAGGAGCTAAAAGCATAAGGCTTAGAGCTAATCTGAAGGATGCTTTTGATACAGACATGTATACAGACATGATGAGAGAGTTGAAACTGGTAGAACCAGAGTTGTACAACGGTCTTGTTAAACTGTCTCTGCTTCAGGGTACATATCAAACAGCTATATCTATTAGAAATATTATACCTGTAGAGGATTTGTCTCCAATGATTAAACCTGTAATTGATTCTCTCACATCTACAGAAGAGGTGAAGAACTTTACCAAAGGAGCGTTCTACAGAAATAACTGGAAGGACAATACAATTGTACCTTTTGCACAGCCTAAATTCTTTGCAGCTTCTGAAACACCTTTAGGAGAAGATCCTTCTGGTAATGAGATATATCAATACTATTCACCTCTGTTTCCTAACATAGAATACTTTGGTATACAATCTTCAGATCGTAAAGTGTTGTTACTCAGTGAGATATACAATTCTGCTGAAGTGAAGTATGACTTTGTAAAGGTACCTCGTGTTGTAACGGACAAGAAAACTGGTGAGATGATTGACATGGTAACTGGTCAAACTGTAACCCGTGCAATGTTTGCTAGACAAAAAGCCCAAGGTGATTTGTCTCTGAAGGATGTGTTTGGTTATCAAAAGGTGAAATACGCTAACGGTGAACCTCTTGTAACATTTAAAGGTGACCATGTATACAAACTGGTAAACCTGTATGGTGATGGTCAGCTTGTTTCTGAATACTATCTAGAGAGCAAACCTTCTGTTCTGAACAACGGCACTATAAAAGTGGATAACGAAATTCCTGATGCTGAATTGATAAAGTTCTTTGGCGCTGAGGAAGTTGTTGTACCTTTACAAGATACTAAGGTGACTACACCATCTGGGAACTTAAAGCTGAAAGATGGTAACGAATATCCAATATCAGATATAAACGCACAACTATTGGAGAAGATTGGGTATACACCTAAAGAAATTGGTAAACTTTTAAAAGCAATCTGTTAATGGCAACCTGTCCAAATACAAATCTTGACTCTTGGAAAGAACTAGTGGCTTCTAAAGGAGAGGATCTTGCCTACTATCTGTGGGACAAGTATGATGGTAATATTCCTGAGGATGCAACTGTGCCCACTCCTGATTCTCCTGTAGCATCTCCTAAGACCATTGCGTTGATCAAAGACTTCATCAAGCGCATTGGTGTGGACATTAAGGTGTTGAAACAGATTGAGGTGAATGGTGTGAAGTATGATGACAAGGGTGCTGCACTTGTGATGCAGAAACTAATACAAGTGGTTGAAGGTAAAGAGGCTGAAGCTCTTCCTGAGGAAGCAATGCACTTTGCTGTGTCAATTATCAAACAGACCAACCCAGCATTATACAAGAAACTACTAGGTGAAATTAACAACTATCGCATTCTAAAGGATGTATTTGCTACATATAGCAAAGATCCAAACTACCAAATAGATGGTAAACCTGATGTTGTCAAACTGAAGGAAGAAGCTATTGCTAAGGTGTTGACACAGGTAGTTATAGATAAGAACGAGGGTAACACTGAAACCCTTCAGAAGATAGCTAATGTAGAAAGCTGGTGGCAACAGATTATAAGAGCCATCAAGAATCTATTTGCTAAAAGTGGATTTGACCAACTCGCTATAGACATCATGTCTGGTAATGAGATTGGTACAGCTGAGGATATCAGAGAGGAGCAAGACGCTATATTTTTCTCAAAGAATCCTCAAGAATCTATATTCGATAGGATTAGAGAGGTGTCTGGAAGAATTGAGAAGAAGGAGGATGGTTATTACATTGATGGTAAGAAGATAAACAGAAGGGTTACAGACATTGTAAAAGATTGGTATTCTAGAAGGTTTAACGATAAAGATCTTACCAAAAGTGAATATGCTAAAGCTGTAGATGATTTAAAGCGTGAGAAGGGTACAGCTGGACACGCTGATATAGAGAACATGTTCAAGGTGTTTGTAGATGAGAACGGTTACCTAAGAGAAACTCCTTTGGATGACTCTACGTATGTATCTCAGCTCAACCCATCTAATAGAGACATGTACAACTCTCTAAAGGAAAATATGGAAGCTAGACTTAAGTCTTTCCCTCAGGGTACAAGATTTATGTCTGAGATAACTGTGTACGATGCTAAACGTGGACTGGCTGGTACAATAGACTTCCTTGCAGTGACACCAACAGGTGAGACTAGCATATTAGACTGGAAGTTCATGGATCTGAATGTAAACAAGTATACAGACATTCCTTGGTATAAGGTGAATGCTTGGAGACAGCAGATGGAGCAATATAAACTCATCCTACAAAATGTCTATGGTGTTAAACCTCAGGACTTCAGACAAACCAGGATGATTCCTATACAGGCTGTGTATTCACAGGGTAATGCCAAAATTAACATTCTACCTCAGTTGCTTAGCGTTAAGATAGGAGATGTGAATGTTAAGAACATTGCAGATGACTACTTGCTTCCTGTAGGACTGGAAGGTGAAAAGACTGGTAATAAAAAGATTGATGCATTGATTGAGAAACTCAATGCTGTATATAAGAAGTTCTCTGAGAAGAAAGTGCTTCCTTCAGAGAAGTTAAGTAAGGCTGAGCAACTTAATGAGCTGTTTACAGCTATCAGGCAGTTGCAAATTAAGGGCAACCTTAAACCTTTGCTTAGACAGGCTAAGATATTGAACAAGCAAATCCAGAAAACTATAGAAACTTACAACAGTAAGTTTGCTGGTCAAGATCCTTCACAGTTTAGCCAGAAAGAAATAAACAGTTTTGCTGAGGAATTACAGACAGCTCAGGATGCTATCAACACTTACGTTAATCTCGACACAGACCTTAGAGGTCTATTTGTAGGAGAATTATCTGAGGAAGATAGAAAACTTAAGGATGATTTAAGAGATGCTGCTGATGATGCCAGAGATATACAATCAACTTTGAATGACATCCTTAATGATTACACTTCTGAGATTATTGCTAAGAGTGAAGGGGTGGATAGTTTACTGTCTCCTGAAAAGATTGTAAAGGGTATTACAAAACTGTTTGCATCTACAGCCACCATACAGCTAAAAGCTATGGAAGTGTTGTACAAGAAAGCAAATAAAGCGTTTGCTCTTGCAGGTTATGATACACTAACAGAAAGCAAAAAGCTACAATCTCTGAAAGAGGCCTATGATAAATGGGCTGCTTCAAAAGGACTTTCACAGAAAGACTACTTTAACATTATTAAGAAGAAGAAGAGTAACGAACTGATTGATGAATTCAATCCTGAGTTCTATTCCACCCTTAAGAAGAACATAGAAGAGAAAGATTCTCAGTGGGTTAGGGACAACATCAATGTGTCTGAGTACAATGAGTTCTTAAAGAAAAAGTTAGAAGAGGAGTTTGAGAGAATAGAGAACAAGCACAGAGTGGGTACAGAAGTGGAAATTAATTCTGAAATCACTCGTGAGAAGAATCAGGCAAAGTTGCTCTACAATACATCCACTACAGAAAGTGCTGGATGGTTGCTATACGACTTTGTGAAACTGTTCCCTAAACGTGAGACCTGGGAGTCTAAAGAATGGAAAGAGCTTAATAATCCTGCCAATAAACCTGCTCTAGATTTCTACAACTACATCAAAGAGAGAAACGAAATCTACCGTGAGTTGGGATATATAGGAAGAGCTGAGGCTCGTACATTCCTTCCATTTGTAAGAAAGAGTCTTGTAGAGAAACTTATTACAGGAGGGAACGTAAGACTTGGCGAACAGTTCTTTAGAGATATATCAATCGATGAGGGTGATATAGGATATGGAAAGATTGATCCTCTAACAGGTAAACCTATAGATGCGCTTCCTAAGTATTTCACAAAAGAAGTGGAAGGGGAAGTGAGTGATGACTTGTTTAGAACTATGGCTATGTACAATGAGTCTGCCATCAGATACCAATATCTCAGTGAGATTGAGGATCAGGTGAGAGCACTTGTAGCTGTAGAAAGAAATAAAAAGGCAATCGCTACATCTGTATTTGGTAGAACTGAATATAAAGATGGCGTTCTTCAATACACCCCAGACAACAACGAGAACACAAAGCTTGTTGAAGACATGATGAAATCCATCATCTATGGTCAGAAGTTTGTACAGAGTGAAACCTTTGACCAGCTTCTAGGTAACCTTGGTAAATGGGGTGAAACATTGAACACTAAACTAGGTATGAAGGTGTTCCCAGAAAACCTAGACGGTAGACAACTGAGTGTTAATAAGATAATCAATCAGCTTAACAACACCTTCCAGATCACTACATTAGGATTGAACGTACTGTCTGCAACCTCCAACTTCTTTGGTGGTAATGCTCAGTCTGTAATCAATTCTGGTAAGTATTTTACCAAGACAGACTATCTATCTTCTGAGGCAATGCTGTTTGTTAACAAGTTTGCTAACGTTGATGATCAAAAGAAACTGATTGGTGCTCTTGAATACTTCCTTCCTCTGACAGAAAACTACAACAGGGATGTGGCTAACAGCCTATCTCTCAATAAGTTAAACCAACAGAACCTACAGGACTTCTTGATGGTGCTCATGAGGAAGTCTGACTGGGCTGTACAGACAGCTAACTTCTACTCCTTCCTCAAGAACACAATTGTACAAGATGGAGAGGTGGTGAATGCAAGAGAATTCTTGAGATCTCAACCTAAGTATGCAGAGAAATATGCTGGTACAGTGGAAGATAGGAAAGCTTTTGAACAAGAGTTTGAGGCTGAAGTGAAGAGTCTTGTAGAAGAGAAGGGTATACTAAAGGTTGCACAAATCGTTGATAATGAATTTGTTATACCTGGTGTAGAAAGAAAATCCGACAGTGTTGTTAGGCTCAGAAGGAACGTACAACAACTTACAAAGGATGCTCTTGGTAACCTGTCTGAGGATGATTTGAGAAAGATCAACCTCACTATATACGGTAAGTCATTCATGATATTCAAGAACTGGATCCCTCGTCTGGTAGATGTACGTATGGGTAACCTTAAGTATAATAATGCTTCAGATGCCTATGAGTGGGGAAGGATGAGAATGGTGTTCCGCATGTTGTCAGAAGACCTGATAGGAAGCCTTAATAATCTGTACGGCTCCCTTGTAGCTAATCAGAAGGGTGTTGATTTCATGAGAGAGCTATTTGAAAAGAAAAGAGCTGATTATGAAAAGGATACAGGCAAAACTCTAGATATGACAGAGGCTGAGTTCATGGACCTGGTGAGAAATAACCTCAGAAGTCAAATGTACGATGTTATATTCCTAACAACTATGTTCATCCTCGTAGCTTCTCTCAAGGCAAACATGCCTGATGATGAAGAGGATGCAGCTACTAAGGCTAGATATAGATTTATGGTGAAGGCTGCTGATAAGTTTAAGGATGAATTGGCATACTTCTATGACCCCACTAGCTTCCAAAACCTCGTATCTAGTGGCATATTCCCATCCTTAGGACTTGTAGACAACTTTAAAAAGGGCACCGTGAACTTCTTTAAAGAAAACTGGGCTCTTGCTACAGGGGATGATGAAGCTGTTGAAGAAATCAAGGTTATTAAATACTGGCTGAAGACATTCCCATTCACAAATCAGATGGCTGGATATCTCCCAATGTTCTATCCTGAACTAGCTAAAGACCTTGGTTTGAGAGTTCAATCTAACTACGGAATTAGATAGTACATAACGCTATATTATATCACTTATTTTCTCATAACTCATTGAAAATACATTACTAACAACTAATTTTGCTAATATGCGTACCGCTGCAATTTGCCCAACATGTGCTGTTTTTGAGAATGCTTTGTGCATCCTCTATAACGGTGAATATTTGCCCAATATTGACGTAAACCCCCTAGACTCTCTAGAGGTGGCATTGGAAAAGATAAATGACAATCTAGTTCCTGTAACAGGATCTGGTGCTCCTACAGCTGGAGCCATCTATCTTGGACAACTTTACGTGAGAACTTCTGTATCTCCAAACCTGTATTTTGCTAAGTCAGTGGGTACAGGTGCCTTGGATTGGAGGATTCTTCTTTCTATTCCTTACACAGGAGCCCCTGAGTATGCTGACAATGCAGCTGCTATTGCTGGTGGTTTAACAAATGGTCAAGTTTACCGTACAGGTGACGTGTTGAAAATCGTACATTAATCTAAGACATGAACGTACTTCCTAACATACTACAGTATGGAAGTAGTGGTACATCTGGTACATCAGGTGAATCACAGACTTCTGACTACGTAAATAATTTCCCAGTTTATATAGATCCAGTGGTTCCTGTGGAGCCACCACCTAGTGAATTATCATCTAGTCAGCCCTCCTTTTTGTCCAAGCTCTATGGTAGGACTCTTGTTCAGGAGACCCCTATTATTACTAGCGAGCCACTTATTTACGTTGCTGCTCCTGATCCAGTGGATCCAGCAGACAACCAATCGTTCATGTCTAAGCTATTTGCTAATGCAAATAACAATACAGCTTTCACAAGCAGCCCAGTAGTATGTGCTGCTAATCCTTGTCCTATCACATTGAACGCCACCTGTGTGTTCTATGAAGGACCCAATTTGATCTATACAAAGATCAACACAAATGACAACCTCCAGACAGCTCTTGAGAAGATAGAGGCAGCTATTGCTGACGAACTTGCAGGAAGCTCTGGTACGAGTGGCACTTCTGGCACCTCAGGAACGTCTGGTACAGCAGGTACTTCAGGTACCACTGGCACCAGCGGAACTTCAGGCACAAGTGCTACAGCAGGTACTAGTGGCACCTCAGGTAGCTCTGGCACATCTGGTACAACAGGAACAAGCGGTACGAGTGGTACTGACGGTAGTGGAGGAACCTCTGGAACCTCTGGGACGTCTGGAACATCTGGTACTAGTGGCACTGCTGGAACCAGTGGCACCTCTGGTACTACGGGTACAAGTGGCACATCAGGTACAGATGGTAGTGGTGGCACATCAGGCACTTCGGGTACATCTGGAACCAGTGGTACAGCTGGCACCTCAGGTACAAGCGGAACCACAGGAACTAGTGGCACTAGTGGGACAACTGGTACCTCAGGTACATCAGGCACCCATGGTACATCAGGTACAACTGGTACTAGCGGTACGTCTGGGACAACTGGAACTTCTGGAACCTCAGGCACTACAGGTACGTCTGGTACCTCAGGCACTTCTGCAACGAGTGGTACGAGCGGAACCAGTGGTACAGATGGAACAGGAGGTACGAGCGGTACATCTGGTACATCAGCCACTAGTGGAACTAGTGGTACAACAGGAACTAGTGGGTCAAGTGGCACCAGTGGAACCTCTGGAACATCAGGAACTGATGGCTCAGGAGGTACTTCTGGCACATCGGGTACATCTGGTACAGATGGAACTAGTGCAACATCAGGAACTTCTGGTTCTTCTGGAACATCAGGAACCTCTGCAACTAGTGGAACTACAGGTACTTCTGGTACGTCAGGTACTGACGGAACAGGAGGAACTAGTGGTACGTCAGGTACATCTGCCACCTCTGGATCATCAGGCTCTTCTGGAACTGATGGAACAGGAGGCACATCAGGTACCAGTGGAACCAGTGCGACCAGTGGTACGTCTGGAACTACAGGAACCTCAGGTAGTAGTGGTACAACTGGTACGTCTGGTACGAGTGGGACCGCTGGTACAAGTGGAACAGATGGTTCTGCAGGTACATCAGGTACAAGTGCAACGAGTGGAACAAGTGGTACAAGTGCTACATCAGGCACGTCTGGAACAAGCGGAACTACTGGTACATCTGGTAGCTCTGGTTTGAGTGGAGATAGATTTGCTACAACATCAAGTACAACATATACATTAGGAGGTGTTGGTTCCTCAGGAACTATCACAGTGGGGACAGGACTAGCCTACACAGTGGGTCAGTCTATCATTGTTGCCTACGATGCTAATAATCACGTAGAAGCTGAGGTGACTTCATACAATCCAGCAACTGGCGTATTGAGCTTCACTGTATTTAGACTTACAGGGTCTGGTACATATAGTTCATGGCAAGTAAACTTGGATGGTGCTACAGGTGGTGATGGTTCTAGTGGATCATCAGGAACTAGTGGTACATCTGCAACAGCTGGTACCTCTGGTACGACAGGTACATCAGGTTCAAGTGGTACGTCTGCTACGTCAGGTAGCTCAGGTACTACAGGAACTAGTGGAACTGACGGTACAAGTGGAACCAGCGGCACCACAGGCACATCTGGCTCAAGCGGTAGTAGTGGATCTTCAGGAAGCAGTGGTTCTAGTGGAACATCTGCCACTTCTGGAACTTCTGGTACATCAGCTACAGATGGTACAGGGGGCACTAGTGGAACTAGTGGGTCCTCAGGATCAAGCGGTAGTGCTGGAACAAGTGGTACAGCAGGTAGTCCTGGTACGTCTGGAACTAGTGGTAGTTCTGGAACAGCAGGATCGTCAGGAACCACAGGTACATCTGGAACTTCTGGAACAACAGGTACCAGTGGTACTAGTGGTGTATCTGGAACCTCTGGAACTAGTGGTACAAACGGTACAGGTGGAACATCTGGCACCTCTGGAAGCAGTGGAACATCTGGGTCTAGCGGTACAGCAGGTTCATCTGGTACTAGTGGAACATCAGGTACAGCAGGTACTAATGGTAGTCCAGGAACCTCTGGCACAAGTGGATCAAGTGGATCTAGTGGTACAAGCGGTACGACAGGTACCAGTGGAACCTCAGGTTCTTCTGGATCTAGTGGTATAAACGTTGGATCAAGTGCTGTAATTGTACTTGGTGCAGGTGCTTGTTCTTCTGTTAGATGTGGCGTTAGCAATAGTGCAACAGGTGGTTACACAGGTAACTTGGCAGGTACAAGTAACACCATGAGTGGATGCTGTTACAACGTTATAGTTGGTGGATTTAACAGTACTGCAAGCGGAACATATTATGCGTTTATAGGTAATGGTAGTACAAACACGGCAAGTGGCAGTGTTTCATTTATAGGTACAGGTGGGAGCAACATCGCTTCAGCAGATTATGCTTTTATTGGTAATGGTGCAGGAAATACAGCTTCAGGTAGTTTTGCAACTATTGTAGGAGGTACAGTTAATACGGCATCAGGAACATGTTCTTTTATTGGTGGAGGTTTTTGTAATACTGCTTCAGGAACACATGATGTTGTTGTGGGTGGATTATACAATAGGGCAACATCTTCTGCCCAATCATTTATAGGAGGTGGTTGCTACAACTATATTTCAACAGGTGTTTGGAATACCATCACGGGTGGTATTTGTAACTGTATTACAGCAGGAGGATATGGATTTATTGGTGGTGGATATAGAAACTGCCTGATAAATAGCGCAACAGAATCTGCTGTAGTTGTTGGAGGTACTAATACTGTATCTGCCTCTTATTCAGGTATTCTTTCAGGAGCTTTAAATAGTGTATCAGGCGCACGTTCTTCTGTTTCAGGAGGTTGCCAAGTTACAGCGAGTGGCGCATTCAGCCATGTTGGAGGTGGTTGTTTAAATACAGCATCAGGAACAACAGCAGGTGTGTTGAGTGGTAGAGGTAATGCCGCAGGAGGTAATTGGTCTTCTGTAAGTGGTGGTTATAATAACTCAGCAGGCGGTAATGAATCTCATGTAGGTGGAGGTAATGCAAACTCTGCTTCAGGATGTATGTCATTGGTTGGTGCAGGTTTTGGTAACACTGCATCAGGTTTAAGGTCAGGTATTGGTTCAGGTCAATGTAACACAGCATCAGGTAACTATTCTTTTGTTGGAGGTGGTGTTAGCAATTTAGCTTGTGGTGTTTACTCTACAGTGACAGGCGGTATAGTAAACGAAGCAAGAAGTACAGGAGCTGTAGCGGGTGGTTATGCCAACACTGCAAGTAATAGATATTCAGCAGCTCATGGTGGATTGTCTAACGTTGCTCAGGGTATTTCATCTGTTATCGCAGGTGGTCAATCTAACTATGTTTGTAACTCAACATCAGGATGCCTTGCTTATGGAGCAGTTGTCACAGGTGGTGTTGGTAATAATACCACGGGTGGGACTTGGAGTTTAGCTTCCTGTGCGTTTACGGTAGCACCAACTCCTTGTAATGTAGGACAATACTCTTTCATAGGCGGCGGATTTCAGAATAGAGCAGGAGGAAATTATAATTCAGTAGTAGGAGGATTTTGTAATAGTACAGGTACAAGTGGATACACCGCAATTGCAGGTGGTTTTTGTAACACAGCTTCTGCAAACTATAACTTTATAGGAGCAGGTCAAAATAACTGTATTATTTCTACAGGAGGAATGTCTATACTTGTTGGTGGCTATCTAAATACAGTTAGTAGCACATATAGCTTTTTAGGAGGAGGTAGAAGTAACTTAGTCTCAGGAGCTTGTTCTGTAATAGTTGGAGGTAAAAGTAATACAGCATCAGGATATATTTCAGCAATAGGTGGTGGTCAGTCAAATATAACATCAGGAAGTTTTACTTTTGTCGGTGGTGGTAATGGGGTGTGTGCCACATCTTGTTTGGCAACAGCTGTTGGAGGAGCAAATAATAGAGCATCGGGAGCAAGAGCGTTTGTAGGTGGTGGTTCAGCCAACACTTCTTCAGGATATATTTCAGTAGTAGTTGGTGGTGATTCGAATACATCAAATGATAGATATGGTGTTATAAGTGGGGGGGCTGTCAATACTGCATCGAACACTTATGCAACGGTGTCGGGAGGTCTAAGTAATACAGCTTCAGCGAGTAGAGGAACAGTAGCAGGTGGTACAGGAAACACAGCAAGTGGATATGCAGCTTTTGTTGTAGGTCAAAACAACACAGCAAGCGGGAATAGAGCTACAATTAGTGGAGGTAGAAATAATACATCATCAAGCACATATTCGACAGTCTCAGGCGGTTATAGAAACAGGGCTACACAATATGCTACAACTGTGAGTGGTGGATATGGTAACTATTCATGTGTTACACAAGGAACTGTTGGGGGCGGTATATGTAATAATCTTTGCAGTAGCGTAAGTGCTTCTTGCGGAGCAGGAGCAACGATTGCAGGTGGTGTTGGTAACAACACAACAGGTGGTACATTTAATCCTGCAACAGGTCAGTTTTCTGTTGCACCAACCGCAATATGCAACGCAGGTCAATTCTCTTTCATAGGAGGAGGATTTTCAAATGTAGCTACAGGAGCATATTCTGTTTTAAGTGGTGGGCAATGCAACACTGCAAGTGGATATAGGAGTTTTGTAGGTTCAGGTTATCAAACTGTAGCATTAGGTTGTCATAGTGTAGCTGTTGGAGGTTTGTTTAACTGTGCAAGTAACTGTGCAGTAGTGGTAGGTGGTTGTGTTAATACAGCTTCAGGTGCTTATTCTTTTATTGGAGGTGGTAGAACACACACAGCAAGTGGTACTTGGTCTACCATTTCAGGTGGATATGGTAACCTTGCAAGTGGACAAATATCAGTAGTTGCAGGAGGTTATGGAAGTAGTGCAACAGGTTGTCGTGCTGCAACCTTGGGGGGTCAATCAAATGGTGCATCAGGCGCATGGGCTACAGCAGGTGGTGGAATTAGTAATGTTGCATCAGGAGAATCATCAGTGGTAAGTGGTGGTGATAGTAACACAGCAAGTGGTATTCGTGCAGCAATAGGTGGCGGTTTAGCAAATACAGCAACACAATGTGTATCTACTGTAGCAGGTGGAGACTATAATGATGCTACAGCAAACAGAGCATTCATAGGTGGTGGATATAATAATACAGCTTCTTCAAGCTATACCACTGTATCAGGTGGTTATCAAAATACGGCATCTGCTACAAGGGCTACTGTTGCAGGTGGTCAGTTCAATTTTGCCACAGGTAGCCAATCGATAGTTGGCGGGGGTATATGTAACTGTGCAACCACTTCAAATTCACATATTGGTGGCGGTCTTAGAAACTGTGTTGTAGGAAGCATGGAAGCATCCACAATAAGTGGAGGTTATGGTAATATAGTTTGTGGTTCAGGTTGTGAAGCAACTATTGGAGGTGGTCGTGGAAACCGTACTGTTGGTTGGTGGACATTTGTAGGAGGTGGTGTTGGAAACGTGGCTTCTGCTGAAAGTTCTATTAGTGGCGGTGCATTAAACACAGCATCAGGATATAGGTCTTCTGTATCAGGTGGTTGGTGTAACGTTACATCAGGTTGTCAAGCGGGTGTTTTGAGTGGATGTGGTAATACAGCATCAGGATATAGAGCAGTTGCTGTTGGTGGCGGTTCAAATATATCTTCAAATAGTTGGTCAACAGTAGGTGGAGGTAGAAATAACACAGCTTCAGGTTGCATGTCCTTTATAGGTGGTGGCTGTGGAAACACTGTTTCGGGTGGTTATGCTTCTTCTCTTTTAGGTGGATGTGGTAACACAGCATCGGGAACAAGGTCTACCGTAGGTGGTGGAATGTTGAATACAGTAACAGGAGCATCAGGAACAATAGCAGGTGGAGAATATAACTGTATTTGTAGTGCAGGCATATTTGGAATCATATCAGGTGGATATTGTAGCATAGTTTCAGGATGTTCTGCATCAATATTAGGTGGTAGAGCTAATTTAGCATCAGGAGATTGTTCAACAGTGGGTGGCGGTCAAGCAAACTGTGCAACAGGTGCTTTTTCAGCAATAGTGGGAGGAGACCAACATGCTGCCACAGCTTCAAGAGCATTTATAGGTGGTGGTTATGACAATACCGTAAGTAACGGTTATGGAGCTATAACAGGAGGTTATCAAAACAATGCTTCTTACATGGCTTTTGTAGGTGGAGGTAGAGGAAGCACAGCATCAGGAAACTATTCAACAGTAGCAGGGGGACAGTCTAACACTGCTTCAGGAACTGTATCAACAGTTGGTGGAGGTGCAGGGCATACAGCTTCAGGATATCGTTCTGTTATCAGTGGTGGACACGCAAATTATGCTACAGCATCTTGTTCCGCAGTAGGAGGTGGATATAACAACATTTCTTCAGGAGGATTTGCTTTTGTTGGTGCAGGTACAGGTAACACCTCTTCAAGTTCAGCAACATTTATTGGAGGTGGTTATTATAATGTTGCAAACTGTGGATATGCTTCAGTGGCAGGAGGACAACAGAACACAGCAAGTGGAAGATATTCATTTGCAGGTGGTGGTCTTTGCAACCTTTCCAATGGTGATATGTCAACTATTGGTGGAGGTTCATGGAATAAAATAATTAGTTCAATAGCTACTTGTTGTGCAACAGGAGCTACTATTGCAGGCGGTGTAGGTAACAATACATGTGGTGGAACATTTAATAACTATGGTGTTCCAACTGTAAACCCAACAGTTGTATCAGCAGGTATTTATTCTACAATAGGAGGTGGTTTTCAGAATAGGGCAGTGGGAGAATACTCTGTAGTTTCAGGCGGTATTTTTAATGTTGCAAACACAATATATTCATTTGTTGGTGGTGGGTATGGACACCTTGCTTCAGGTCAAGCTGCAATGATAGGTGGAGGTCGCTCCCATACAACATCTAATACTTATGCTACAGTACTAAGTGGATATAACAGCACTGCAACGGGTTACGCTTCAACAATTTCAGGAGGTTATCAAAACATTGCTTCGGGTACTGATGCTGCAATATCAGGTGGTCGTGCTAATACAGCAACAGCCTTAGCAGCTTATGTTGGAGGAGGAAGATATAATGATGCAACAAATAATGTAGCCACTATAGCAGGTGGATATGATAACACAGCTTCAGGTGGATACTCAACTGTAGGTGGTGGATTAGGTAACTGTGCTACAGGATGTATATCTGCTGTAGTGGGTGGTAGACAAAGTTGTGCTACAGGTTGTTATGCTTTTGCAGGAGGTGGTTACAATAGTAAAGCTACAGCTTTTGCAACTACAACAAGCGGTGGATATGGAAACTTAGCTTCAGGAAATTCATCAACAGTATCAGGTGGTAGAATAAATACAGCTTCTAATGGTTATGCTACAGTTGCGGGAGGTTATCAAAACACTGCGAGTGGTGCTTATGCTTTTGTAGGTGCAGGTAGTATAAGTTCAGCAGGTGGTGACTGTGCTGTAATGGTAGGTGGTAAAGCAAATGCCGCAAGTGGTAATATATCATTT
>Ga0214168_1000019_pt1 | contig 60907 bp, 35 predicted proteins | sample LakMenepilimnion_FD_153002 | JGI IMG/M metagenome (GOLD analysis project Ga0214168, IMG submission 153002) | Freshwater microbial communities from Lake Mendota, WI - Practice 29OCT2010 epilimnion v4 | ecosystem: Environmental > Aquatic > Freshwater > Lake > Epilimnion/Euphotic zone | place: Lake...
GTGTTAAGGTTACGATCGAATCTAGGAAAATTACTACTAGATACTTCGATGCGAATTTTATGACCTGCTGGAAAATAATTACTTGTAACCATCGGTGTTTGATGGAGGGGTTGGTTAAATAGCAGTTTTAATATGAAATTGAATGAATCTTAAATTTATTTTGATTTATAACTCCTTAAATAGCAACAAATAGAGTTTAATTACATCCCCATTTTGTATAAATTTAAAATTTTCAATATTATAATGAAAAAAAATTGTTTATATTAGTGAATGCTTGTAACATTTTCAATTAAAACAAAAATCACATGGGATTAGGGCTTACTATATTACAATCCCAAGTTGCGATAGGCGATACGCGTGCTTTTCGTCAAATATTTGATGCCCTATTTTCGAACCTTACAAAGTTTTCTTTTTCATTTGTTCATTCAAAAGAAGCAGCTACAGAAATTGTAGATGAGTTATTTGTACAACTATGGATCAAAAGGGCGGACATAATGAAAATCAATGACTTACGCGTTTATTTATACACGGCAACTAAAAATGCTTCCTTGAATTATATTTCAAAGAAAGCAAAACAAATTGAAGTTGAGCCCTATGAAAATTTGCAAGTACAAATGACCGATGTGGTTTCGCCTGAGCAAATAATGATTACCAAGGAAATGCTGCAAAAAATTAAAGAAGCAGTCGATAGCCTCCCTCCCCGATGTAAACTAATATTTAAGTTTGTTAGAGAAGATGGCTTATCATATAGTGAAGTTGCAGAAATTTTAGGGCTCTCTGTCAAAACTATTGATGCTCAGATGGTTATTGCAGTTGCACGTATTCGAGGTAAATTAATGAATGTCATTGAAACATCTCCCAATAAAATTTATTTAAAAAAATAAGAGAAAAATTTAGGGTGTACACCCAATTTTTTTGTCTTATAGGATAAGCATGCTTATGAACCACGATAGAATTATTGAATTATACGCTCGAAAATTAGCTGAAGAGGCTACGGATGCCGAATTAGCTGAATTTACTGAATTACTTAAAAGTGAGGACGAACAATTTTTTCATGAACTGATTAGTAGTTGGTGGAAAATAGAAAACAGTACAAATACGAGCGTTAAAAAGGAAAGAGACGATCATTTTAATAAAATTTTAGATATTGCAAATTCTACTGATCTTATTGATAATGCAATGATGGTAGATGGCAAAACTAATTTTGCCAAAAAAATTAAACCTTTTTTAAAGTGGTCTATGGCCACCGCTGCAGTTTTAATTGGACTGGCGGTATGTATACAGTACGTTAATAGCAATAAAAATAATCTTTTAGACATAGGGAATAATTACAATGAGATTGTTGCAAAACGCGGCACTAAAACAAAAATAATTTTACCAGATGGTTCCCAGGTTTGGTTAAATTCCGACAGCAAACTTTCTTATGGCGCGCGCTTTAATGACACCATTCGTGAAGTTTCGCTCGAAGGGGAAGCCTATTTTGATGTTATCAAAGATAAAAAACGCCCTTTTGTTGTAATGACAAACGCTTTAAATATAAGGGTGTTGGGTACTGCTTTTAATATTAAATCCTATGCACAAGACGCAACTATTGAAACTACTTTAATAAGAGGTATGATTGAGGTGCGGAAGAATAACGAGCCTGCTACTAAAAAAATTGTCTTAACACCTAACGAAAAATTAGTTTATAATAAATCAGAAGCACTTTTAGTGCGATCCAATAATGAACAAAATACAATAGCGAAAAAATTAGAATCGCTTTCAATTACTACATTGTCTAAAAATATTCCAGACAGTTCCCGAGTGGAAACCGCATGGATATATGGACGTTTGGTTTTTGACGGTGATTCCTTTGAAACACTAGCGGAAAAAATGGAAAGATGGTATAATATTAAAATAACAATACAAAACCAAAGCATATCCAATAATAGATTTAGTGGTGTATTTGAAAAAGAAAATGTAGAGGAGGCATTTAAAGCACTGCAATTAATTACCATGTTTAAATATGATATTCACGACAATGAAATTTTAATAAAATAAATTAAAAATAAAAATCGGGAAATGCGCTAACATTCCCCGATCAGGTAGACAAGAAGCCGAGGACAATCGCAAAATTCACCAAGGCTTCACATTTTATAACCCTAAACCAAAGGTATGAAAAAAACCTTACTCCGTTTAAAGCTAAAATTGCTGATAACGCCACAAAGTTCTTTATCAAAAACATTATTGTTTATGAAGATGACCGTTCTATTAATCCTGCTAACTACTTTTCAAGCAGTTGCGGGAGATGCTAATGCACAACTAGTAACAATACAAATGAATCAGGTATTTATGCCTAATGTATTTAAAGCTATTGAAAAGCAAACTGAATTTCGTTTTTTATACAATTACGATTTAGCAGCGTTACAAAAAAAAGTAAATGTTAATTTAGAAGCTAAATCTGTTCCAACTGTATTAGATAATATGCTTTTAGGAACAGGCTTAACCTTTAAACAGTTAGAGAACAACTTAATAGTTATTATTCCATTAGAGAGTAGTGAATCTATCGAAGATCGAAAAATTACCGGAACTATTAAAGATGATGCTGGGAAAGCGGTATCGGGCGCTTCCGTCTATATCAAAAATAAATCCAAGGGAACCACTACCAACGCAACGGGTCAATTTACCATTATCGGGGAAGTGGGACAAACTATTGTGATTCAAGCGGTGAATTATGAACCCTTGGAAGTGGTTATTACTAATCAAAAAAGTTTTGACTTTGTTCTTAAATCTTCGATTTCAGATTTAGAAGAGGTGATAGTTGTTGGTTATGGAACTGTGAAAAAAGTTAACTTAACAGGTGCTATTTCCACGGTTACTTCGAAACAAATTGAATCACGTCCTATAGCAAACACGCAGCAAGCTTTAAAGGGCTTGGTACCCAACTTGAATATCACGGTATCTAACGCAGGCGGAGAACCAGGTGCTTCCATGAATATGAATATTAGGGGATTGCAAAATTTCGGAGGTAATAATGCACCATTGGTGTTAGTGGATAATATTTTGATGGATATAAACAACGTCAATCCAAATGATATTGAGTCCATTTCTATCTTAAAAGATGCCGCCTCCTCAGCTATTTACGGTGCTCGTGCCGCTTATGGAGTTATTCTTATAACTACAAAAACAGGTAAAGGCAGTAAAGGGAAAGCAAGTATTTCCTATCAATCAAATATGGTTTTTTCGAAACCTGTTCAATATCCAAGGTTGGTGGATGCTATGACCTTTGCCCTTGTAAGCAACGATGCCGCAAAGAACGTTGGTAATTCTCCATGGTACAATGCAGATGCCTTAGATCGGTTAGCGAAAAATATTGCACAACCGGGAAGTGCCCCTGAAATGCTTGGCACGCCGAATGGTCTTTCCTGGAACATTGGGGCGATGGGTTTAGGTGCTGCGGCTAACACAGACTGGTATCCTATATTTTTTAAGGATTATTCATTACAGAAAAAAAATGACCTTAGCGTATCCGGAGCAAGTGAAAAAATGGATTATTATTTATCTGCGGGTTGGTGGGATGAGCAAGGTTTACTTAAATATGGTAATGAATCATTTAACCGCTATAATTTCGATGCAAAAATTAATGCAAAAGCTAACTCTTGGGCTAAGGTTGCGGTATTATTTAAATATAACTATGGCTTGGAGAAATTTCCATGGCAAGCTGACTTAGGCAGAGGGCGTATTTATGATATGATGACAAAAATGAAACCGACGATGCCCGCAAAATATCCTGGAACAGATATCTGGACTCAGGAAAGCAGGATTGAGGAGTGGGCAGCGTCAAGAGATAATTCATACAATAGCCAAATGGTGCTTGCTCCGAGATTTATCTTAGAGCCAATTAAAGGTTGGGTAACTAATATTGAATTCAACTACACAACTAGTAACAACAGACAGGAGCTATCCTCGAAACAATGGTTCTCGATGCAGCCAAATGGAGAAAAACTTATATCAGTAGCAAAAGCAAATACATCTTTCCGCCCACGTCTATATACGGACACTTATTTGTCTCCCAATCTTTATTCAACATATACGAAGAGTATTAATAAACACAATTTTTCTGCAATGGTTGGTTATCAGCAGGAGAAATATAATTACTTCGCCTTGAACGCAGATGCCCTTTATTTACTTAGCGATAATATTCCATCTATTAATACTGCTGTTGGAACAAAAACCGTTTCGGATGGTCAAGGACATTGGGCTACGCAAAGTGGTTTCGGAAGGTTGACCTACAATTACAATGAAAAATATTTATTGGAAAGTAACTTTCGTGCAGATGGTTCTTCCCGATTTGAACCAACTAAACAATGGGGATATTTTCCTTCGTTATCTGCTGGTTGGGTAGTATCAAAAGAAAAATTCTTTACAAATAAAAACATAATTAATCTTTTAAAGTTTAGGGCATCTTATGGAGACTTGGGTAATCAGAACGTTGCTAACTACCTCTATATTCCAACTATGGGTGTTAGCACAAGCAGCTACTTATTTAGTGGCCAGCGTTTATGGACCGTTGGTGCTCCTAATATTTCAAGTGTTGATTTAACATGGGAAAAAATTAAAACTTTGGATTTCGGAGTTGATATGGCTTTCTTTAGAAATAAACTATCAACCACTTTCGACTGGTATGAATCGCTTACTAATAATCTAGTGGGTCCTGGTCCGGCCATTCCTGCAGTATTGGGAACTTCCGTTCCAAGGGAAAATTCAGGTGAAATCAGAACAAGGGGCTTTGAGCTAGAGGTTACTTGGAGAGATCAAATTGAAGATTTTGCTTATCAAATTGGATTTAACCTAGCTAATAATAAAAGTGTGGTTATGTCCTACAACAATCCTACAGGTTTATTAAGCACTTATTACGAAGGGCAAGTGCTTGGAGAACTTTGGGGGTACAATACACCAGGAATTTTCCAATCAACTGAAGAAGTGAGCAGCTGGGCTAATCAAAGCTTTTTATGGGCAGGAAAGTGGAATCCGGGTGATTTAAAGTATCAAGACATGAATAATGATGGTAAAATAGATAACGGCAAGAATACTGCAACTGATCATGGAGATATGGTTCGTCTTGGAAATCAGCTTCCGCAATACACCTTTGGATTTAACGCGAATGCAAGTTGGAAAGGTTTTGATTTCTCAATTTTATTTCAAGGAGTAGCTAAGCAAGATTTATATATCACTGAGATATTTAATGGAAATGTATTTAGAGGGCCGGCAAATGGTCCTTTACATATGATGGTTTATGAGGAACATATGGATTACTGGCGTGACGCTTCGAGTCCTTTAGGCGCCAACCCTAATGCGTATTATGCTAAACCCTATTCAGTTTTTGATGGGGATAACAGCAAAAATTACGGCAGACCGGTTAGTCGCTATTTACCTAGTGGTGCCTATATGAGGATGAAAAATATCAGATTTGGCTATACGTTTCCTGAAAAATTAACGAATAAACTTTTGATTAAAAGAGCCAATATTTATTTTTCTGGAGAAAATCTATTTGTGATTAAAAAAATAAAACTTCTTGATCCTGAACAAACAGGAGGAAGAGCCGGTGATGGCCGAACTTATCCATTATCGAAGAGTTTATCTTTTGGCCTAAATATTAACTTCTAAAAAAATCAGAAATGAAAAAAATATTTTATATAATAATATGCGCTCTTGGAAGCGGAATTTTTCTATCTTCTTGCAAAAAGGATTTTCTTGACTTAACTCCAAAAGATCAAATATCTGATCCACAATTTTGGAAAACAACCCAGGATATGGAGCTATATGTTAATGGGCTTTACAACGTCCTTCCGGGATGGTTATTAAGTGGATCCGGAGGAAACCCGCTGCTAGATGCAGGTACGGACATGGCCATTTCTGTTGGATTATGGTTACCAAACAAAAATCGTTTAGACGGTGTAGTATCTGTTCCATCCAGTGGTGGTGGATGGAGCTGGACAAATGTGCGTAATGTGAATTATTTTTTGGAAAATGCTACGCGTGTTCCAGATGGCGGATTGAAAGAACATTACATTGGGGAGGCCTATTTTTTCAGGGCATGGAATTACTTTGACCTGCTTCAAAAATTCGGCGATCTTCCTATCATCAAACAAACATTGACACCTGATAAAAAGGACGATTTATACGGTGCTCGAAGTTCAAGAACCGATGTGGTGAATTTTATAATTAGTGATCTCGAATTAGCCATTTCAAAACTTAAAAAGAAGAATGAAGTTCCAGCACAACGTGTAAGTCGAGATATTGCTTCCTTATTTTTGTCAAGAGTAGCCTTATATGAGGGTACTTGGGAAAAATACCACCAAACTGATGCGTTTAAAGGTAAAACAAATGGCGATGCATTTTTAAACAAAGCTGCGAGTGCTGCTAAAGCAGTGATTGATGGTGGCATTTATTCCTTGGCTGCCGGTAATCCTAACCAGGTGTATTATGAAATTTTTAATCAAATTAATTTAGGATCTAATCCTGAAATATTAATGTGGAGAAGCTATAGCAATGTTCAGGAAACTGGAAATCAAGTACAGAACTGGCCAAATGGATCAGGCTATACACAGGAGATGGTTCAAATGTATCTATGCACTGATGGTCTACCCATTTCACTGAGCCCTTTATACAAGGGGGAAAATGATATTGATCTGTTAATTAAAAATCGTGATCCTAGGTTGGTTCAAAGTATAATGAATCCGGGTGATCCAGTTATAATTAATACAAAAAACGATACGACTAAATATACCCTTCCTATGTTAGGGGGTGCGCAAAACGGCCCAACTGGGTATGAATCACAAAAATTCCGCCGTCCACAATGGGATCCACTTAATTTCGGCCCAACTGGGGAAACAGCTTATATCATCTTCCGCTATGCAGAAGCATTGCTTAATTATGCGGAAGCGAAGGCGGAACTTGGCCAATTAACTCAGGCCGATCTTGATTTAACAATTAATAAATTAAGAACCAGGGTAGGTATGCCGGCTATGACTTTAGCATCCATTAAAACAGATCCAAAATGGCCTGATTATGGGTATTCGCTTTCAGGTGCTTTGTATGAAATTAGAAGAGAACGAGAGGTTGAACTTTTAACTGAAGGTTTCCGTTTAAATGATCTGATGCGATGGAGTGCACATAAATTATTTGTTGGGGTGAGACCTAAGGGCGCTTTTTACACTGCAGCGTTTAAGACAGCTTATCCTGGTCTTGCGACAGATCCAAATAATTTTTTAGATCCTTATAAAACAACACTTACTGGACCGAACGGTGGATGGGGTTTTAAACCTGACAGAAACTACCTATTGCCAATTCCTACCAATGAATTAACATTAAATACATCCCTTAAACAAAATCCGGGGTATTAAATTTATATTGATCGCATAGTTGTTAAAATACAATATATTTTTAAAAGGGCTACTTTCATACTTATTTGAAATAGCCCTTTTTTAGGATATTATTACTGATCGGTGATTCACTGGATCTGCTTTGCGGAAAATACAAGGCGGTACTTTAAGCACCTCATACAAAAAAAATGAAAACAGCGCACTTTTTATTTTCTGTACTTCTTTTTATTGCAAACGCAGTATTTGCTCAATTAAAAGATGCGCCTGTTTTATTATTTGATAACGGGCAAAACAAACTACCCGTCAAAAAAATTGAAGCCGTTTCTTATCAACAGGTAATCATTTCCGATCAATTCTGGAAGCCTAAAATTGATAAAAACCGATTAATCGGTATCAGGTCATCATTGAAGGAATCTGCCTCTTCAATGAATAATTTTGATATTGCTTCGAAAAAAAAGATAGGTAAACACAAAGGTAATGTTGCGGGCGATTCAGACGTTTATAAAATAATTCAGGGAGCCGCTTACGCTTTAAGTAATACTCCTGATCGGGAACTGGAACTTATAATCGATTCATTGATTGACCGGATTGTGGCAGCCCAAGAACCAGACGGATATCTTTTTACCTACTGGACGGTAAATGATATTTCAAAGAAGTGGACCGACCTTCCAAAGAAACATGAATTATATTGTGCTGGTCATATGATTGAAGCAGCTGTTGCTTATTATCAGGTGACTGGTAAAAGAAAATTCTTAGACGCGGCAATACGTTGTGCTGACCATATAGATTCTGTATTTGGACCGCATAAGCGGCTGGATGTGCCCGGGCATGAAGAAATTGAACTTGCCCTTTTTAAATTATATAAAGCAACGGGTGAAAAAAAGTACCTCGCGTTATCTACTTTTTTTGTTGACGAACGTGGGGATCCGAAGAGGATGACAGCAGAAAAAGTTGCTCCGCCTGATCAAGATCCCAATGCAAATAAACCAAACCGTTGGCGTCCTCCTTCTTATATGCAGGACCACCTTCCTGTTACCCAACAGTTTTATGCTGTTGGTCATGCCGTACGGGCTACCTATCTGTATTCTGCAATGGCAGATATTTCTAATGAAAATAAAGAAACAAAATACCTGCCTGCCTTGGATTCCTTATGGAAGGATATAGTTGGTAAAAAATTATACATCACCGGAGGTATTGGCACTAAGCAGTTTCATGATGAGGGGTTTGGTTCAGCCTATTTACTTCCGAATGACAAGGCGTATTCCGAAACCTGTTCCAGTATTGGGCTTACATTCTGGAACAAAAGGATGACACTGTTACATGGTGATACAAAATATGCTGACCTACAAGAGCTTACCATGTATAATGCGGCTATAGCTGGTGTTTCAATAAGTGGAGACAAATTTTTTTATACCAATCCCTTGCAATCCCAGGGCAAAGTCATGCGGAGTCAATGGGATGATCCCCCATGTTGTCCCTCCAATATTGTCCGTTTTTTACCTGAAATAGGGTCCAATATTTATGGCAAGACAGATAATGCGATTTATATTAATCAGTTTATTGGGAATAAAGCAAAAATTGATATTGCAGATCAGAAAATTTCTTTGACTATGGAAACGAATTATCCATGGGAAGGGCTAATAAGCCTAAAGGTTGAACCAGAATTTCCAGTGGATTTCACCTTACATTTTAGAATACCGGGATGGGCGAAAGGTGAATTGCTACCAGGAGGCCTTTACCATTTTGTTGATGGCAAATCAATTCCGGGGAATGAAGTGATTCTGAAAATTAATGGAGTTAGAGTCCTCAACTTTAGTCAAGAAATGGGGTATGCAGTCATCCAAAGAAAATGGAAAAAAGGAGATAAGGTTGAACTAGCGTTGGAGATGAATATACGGCTAGTAGCTGGCAATTCAAAAATAGAGGATACCCATGGCAAGGTAGTTATGATGCGCGGTCCTTTAGTTTATTGTGTTGAAGAAACTGACAATAACCGTTTTTTTGAAGGTGAGAATGATTTGCATTTACTCCCTTCAGGTTTAAAGGCAAAATACAGGAAAGATTTGCTGGATGGCGTGGTTACCATAAACGGGACAGCTTCCTCACCATCGACATTGGAGAAAATGGATATTACAGCTATTCCTTATTATGCTTGGTCCAACAGGGAGATAGGAAAAATGAAGGTATGGATGCCGTTTTCGGAGAACGATTAATAATTTGAATATTTAAATTATTTTTGAGATGAAGAACTTTACCAATTACACTTTTTTGAATTATATATTAATGTAAAAAGAAATAAAAATATGAATAAGCGAACTTTTTTAAAAAATGCAACCTTCGGTAGTCTAGGAGCAATGCTAAGTTTTGACGGCATGGCACAAGTTGTTAAAAAATATGCTTCTGTGCCTGTAAAAGAATTAGCAGGAGATGAGGATTTCTGGACTACTATTCGAGAAGGGTATAAACTAAAACCTGATTATATTAATCTTGAAAACGGGTATTATAATTTTGTCCCTGAACAAGTATTGGAAAAATTTATTGGGCATGTAAGGGAGGTTAATTATCATGGTTCCTATTATATGAGAAATTTTCAGGTTAAAACCAATCGTTCCATGGCTGCGAAACTTGCCGAAATAGCTGGCTGTAAAGCGGATGAGCTTATCATTACTCGAAATACTACGGAATCGCTTGACTTGGTTATTAGCGGATTTGATTGGAAGCCAGGTGATGAAGCAATCATGGCTGAACAAGATTATGGAACAATGCGTGCTATGTTTAATCAGGTTTCAAAAAGGTATGGTGTAATAAATAAAGTGGTATCAGTTCCGAATATTCCAAAATCAGATGATGATATTGTTAATGTTTATGCATCCGCAATTACAGATAAAACGAAACTAATTATGGTTTCGCATATGATCAATATTACCGGGCAAATTTTACCTATCCGAAAAATATGTGATATGGCGCATAAGAGAGGAGTTCAGGTAATGGTGGATGGTGCTCATTCATTTGCGCATTTTAAATTTTCCATTGCAGATCTTGATTGCGATTATTTCGGAAGCAGCCTTCATAAATGGATGAGTGTACCTTTAGGTTGCGGAATATTATACGTAAATAAAAAAAATATTGGAAAGGTATGGCCTCTTTTGGCTGCAGGTGAAAAAAACATAGATGATGTTACACGCTTTGGCCACACTGGAACGCACCCTGCACACACACATCTTGCTATTGGTGCAGCAATTGATTACTACAATATTTTAGGTGGAGAAAGAAAAGAAGAGCGCTTAAGATTTTTACAAAATTACTGGACATCGAAAGTTCGGGATCTTCCGAATATCATTATAAATACGCCTTCCGATCCGGCGCGCGTTTGTGGTATTGCTAATGTTGGAATAAAGGGTATGAAACCAGCGGATATGGCTGATATATTGTTTACGAAGTATAAAATATTTACTGCTAAAATTGATGGTTCTGGAGCAGTTGGATGCCGGATAACGCCTAATGTTTATACAAGTACTGACGAGCTCGATGTATTTGTAAATGCTTTAAAGGAATTACAATCATAAAAAATTAATTGATATGAAGTTTATTAAAATTTATTCTTTCGCCCTTTTATTTGTATATCCTATTGTATTAATTGCGCAAACCGAAAGTGTTGATCAAGACGTAATGAAAAAAATTCGAAATGAAGGGCTATTAAATTCTAAAGTAATGGATATCGCATTTAATATTACTGAAGTAAGTGGTCCAAGGGTTACTAATTCCCCAGGGTTTATGCGTGCTGCTAATTACGCTATGAATCAATTTACCCAATGGGGTTTGGTTAATTCCAGATTGGACCCTTGGGGTGATTTTGGAAAAGGATGGGAATTAGAAAAATCTTATGTGTCTATGACTACTCCTTGGTATAGATCACTTATTGCTTATCCTAAAACTTGGAGCGCAGGATCAAATGGTCCACAAAGTGGAGAAGTAATTTTGATCTCTGCAAAAGATACATTAGCGCTAGAGGCTTATCGTGGCAAACTTAAAGGCAAGGTTTTAATTCTGGATTATTTAATCAATTTTGAACAAAGTTATAAGCCTGCGGCTGTTCGTCGTACTGATGAGGAATTACAAAAATTGAGTGAAGTAACTGAAGCTGAGGATACGGCTGCTATGCGCAGAAGAAGTATTAGAAATAATGTACAAAACGGGTTACCAAGAAACGCGCTACTTGCACTAAAAAAAATGGCTATAAATGAAGGAGCCATTGCTATTTTAAGTTCTGCTTCAGAAAATAATGCGGGAACTGTTTTTGTATTACAAGCAGGCCCTTTCAAAATTTCGGACCCTGATAACTTTTTGGACATTGCCATAGGACTTGAAGATTATAATATGATTGTTCGTTTATTGAGAAATAAAACTCCTGTAAATATGGAGGTAGACGTAAAAACAAAATTTCAAACAACGGATACAAAGGGGTATAATGTAATTGCTGAAATACCTGGGACGGACAAAAATTTAAAAGAAGAAATAGTAATGCTAGGAGCTCATCTTGACTCCTGGCCTGCTGCGAATGGTGCTACTGATAATGCAGCAGGTGTTTCCGTTATGATGGAAGCAGTTCGAATTTTAAAAGCCATTGGGATACAAAATAAAAGAACGATCCGTATTGCTTTGTGGAGTGGAGAAGAACAAGGCTTATTGGGATCAAGAGGCTATGTAAAGAAAATTTTTGGTGATCCGTCAACGATGAAATTATTACCGGCACATGATAAATTTTCTGCCTACTACAATTTAGACTATGGTACTGGAAAAATTCTTGGTATTCATTTGCAAGGAAATGAAGCGGCAGGTTCTATTTTTAAAACTTGGTTTGAGCCATTCAATGACCTTAGGGCTAAAACCATTACTATTCAAAATACCGGAAGTACGGATCATATATCTTTTGATGCTATAGGATTACCCGGTTTTCAATTTGTTCAGGATCGAATAATAACCCAACACAGTAATATGGACAGCTATGACCACTTGATGCCAGATGATCTAAAACAATCTGCTACCATAATGGCTGCCTTCCTATATAATTCAGCCATGCGGAATGAAAAACTTCCAAGAAAAGTATTACCAAAAGCACTTTCGGTTGATGCCATTACAGGATCAAAAAACTAAATACATTAACTTTCATTAAAATTTTCAATAAATAATTTTTTAAAAAATATAAAGTAGCACAGTATCATTATGAAAAATATTTGTTTGGTTATTTACTTTTTTTGTTTTTCAATTTCAAGTAACTCCCAAGTTACCTCCTTTGCCAAAAGTGCAAAACCAAATGTATTATTTATTTCCATTGATGATTTGAATGATTGGATTAATACAAATTCATGGGCTGGCCGCCGTGGAATAAAAACACCCAATTTTAAACGCTTAGCAGATATGTCTATGTCGTTTTTGAATTCCAATGTTCCAGCACCTGCCTGTGCCCCTTCGAGATTAGCGATTATGACAGGTGTGCACCCGGTCAATTCTGGCGTAACTGGCTGGAGAAATCCAGAATGGAGAAAAGTTCCTAAGCTTGAAAAAGTGGAAACGATTGAACAATTTTTTAAAGCAAGAGGTTATAAAACACTCGCTGGTGGAAAAATTTATCATACCCTTGCGCCACCTAGGGTTATAAGTAATCAATCAGAAGATTTTGGTTGGGATTTTTATTTCCCAAGTGTCCAAGTCCCTATTCCTTTTCAGGTAAGGGCTCCTTTAGATAGTATAACAGTTAAAAATATTACGGAAATTCCACAGCCTGATTATTTCTCTTGGGGGGCGATTCCTTTGGATGATAAATATATGGCAGATTACCAGATTGTGGATTGGGCAAATTATGAGTTATCCCAAAAGCATGATAAACCATTATTCTTAGCGGTAGGGTTAACCAAACCACATGATCCATGGGAAGTGCCACAAAAGTATTTTGATCTTTATCCACTTGATTCAATTCAAGATGTTGAAATGAAGAAAGATGATCTTGCTGATGCATGGATTCACGGCAGAAGACCATTAGATAAATTTATAGTCGACAACAAACAAACAAAAAAAGTAATTCAGGCATACATGGCAACTATATCATTTACAGATGCCATGCTGGGAAGGCTTTTAGATGGTTTTGAAAAATCAAGTTATAAGGATAATACCATTATTGTATTATGGTCTGATCATGGCATGCACATGGGAGAAAAAGAAAATTGGGAAAAATTTACACTTTGGGAAAGATCTTTACGTGCTCCTTTATTTTTTATGGCACCTGGTATCACCAAGGCAGGGTCATCTACTAATGTTCCAGTTAGTGCAATTGATATTTTTCCAACCTTAGCTGAACTTATTGGCGAAAAGCCGCCAACTTATAACGATGGTGAGAGCCTAGTACCTATGTTAAAAAATAAATCATTTAATCATGAATCCGTTCTATCTACTTATGAAATAAAAGATTCTACAAATGACAAAGCTTATGATGCATATACGATTCGGACCAATAGGTATCGCTATATTTATTATCCCCCTAGTGGTCTAGAAGAACTTTATGATCATCAAGTTGATGACAACGAATGGGATAATGTCGCGTACAAAGCTAGTAATCAAAAATTGATCATGGAGTTAAGAGCAGAATTGTTATTACAAGTTCCAAATCTTACTTGGAGTAAAAATGTACCTAAAGGGTATAAGTTATTGGAAAACGGCACAATTCAGAAGCTAAATTATATACCATTAGAGGGTTTAAAAAATGAGAAATGGGGGTTGTAATATAATTTATCATTCGGTTGTTTTAATTGTTGCCAAGGAACTGGTGTTACGTTGATTTTTTTATATAAGAAAATATGCAATTTATAATTCCTGATAATGATTAATACTATTAACTACAAATAAAACCACTATGATAAAAATCAATCGATTTGTCCCAATTTTATTTTTGGGTATTTTTTACACGTTGCCAACTTTCTGTCAACTTCCTAAAGCATTTTCAGATATCAGTTTGACCAACTTGGATGCTTTTCAGCAAGCAGGAAAAAACTGGACTATTTCTTCAGATGCGTTGGCAGATTTCACCAAGAAAGGGGATATACAATCTATCAGTGGCACTGGAGCAGTGGTGAATAACGTTTCCCCGGGCAACCGTTCACATTTAATTACAAAGCAAAGCTTTGGAGATCTTGTTTTGGAACTTGATTTTATGATGTCAAAAAACTCCAACTCCGGTGTTTACTTACAAGGCCGCTATGAGGTTCAGTTATTTGATAGCTGGACAAAACTTAAACCAAGTTTTGATGATTGCGGAGGTATTTATCAACGCTGGGATGATAGCCGTGGAAAAAACAATGAAGGTTTTGAGGGAATTGCTCCTTTAATGAATGTGGCCAAGGCACCTGGTTTATGGCAACATTTAAAAATAATTTTCCGAGCACCTAAATTTGATGAGAAAGGAAATAAAATTTCCAATGCAGTTTTTGAACAGGTCTATTTAAATGGCACTTTAGTTCAAACACAGGTGAGTGTTACTGGCCCTACAAGGTCCTCTTTACTCGAAGATGAGCAACCCACCGGCCCCTTGATGTTGCAGGGTGATCATGGAAATATTGCTTTCCGAAATATCCGTTTCGCTACTCCGGAAAAATCCATTAAAAATGAAAATGCCATCAACCCTATCCTTGTAAATGCGGAAGGAAAACCTTACTTACTGCGTAGTTTTTTAAATTACGGAGACAAAAAACTTACCCATGTTATTTCAGTAGGTCACCCCAACCAGTTAAATTATTCATATGATTTGAAGCAGGGTGCGTTATTCCAAATTTGGCGTGGCGAATTTTTGGATGTAACACAAATGTGGCGTCAAAGAGGGGAACCGCAATTGGCAAAGCCTTTGGGAGCCGTGATTGTTTTATCAGATGCACCCGCATTGGCATTACTTGGAAACCCTGATCAAGCATGGCCGGATTCGGTAGCCTTTGACGATTTTCAAAATAAGGGATATACGTTAGATGCTAATAAATTTCCTTCTTTTCAATATTCATTCAATGGCATTAGTGTTTCCGATAAAATATCTGCAACGGAACCAAGTTCGCTGGTAAGGCAATTAAAAATAACGGACGCTCCAAAAGGTTTGTATCTCCGATTGGCTGCAGCTGCTGAAATAGCATCCTTAGGCAATGGGTTATATGCTATTGGGAATAAAAGTTTTTACATTACCCTAGATAACAGCCAGCAACCAATTATAAGAAAATCAAAATTGGGAAAGGAACTAATTGTTGCAATCCCTGCTGATGCTAGTACCTACTCCTATTCAATCACTTGGTAATAATATTAAAAATGAAACTACTTTTAAAAAATAATCGATCTACTTTACTAATGCAAATTTTTTGCATCCTTTTACTTTCGAGCCCATCCATAAGTGAAGCACAAAGCAAATCCAACAAATCTATTCAGGCGCAAAAAGAGGATAGTTTTTTTACAATAAAAACGGTGCCTATACCAGAAAATGTATCCTTGGAAGTAGGCGGCATGGCATTTTTACCCAACGATAAACTGGCTGTTTCCACCCGTCGTGGTGAAGTTTGGATTATTTCTAATCCATACATGAAAAATGGAACGACCCCGAATTATAAATTGTATGCCCAAGGTTTACATGAAATACTTGGTTTAAATTATATCAAAGGCGATCTATATCTAACACAACGAGCAGAGCTCACCCGACTTCGTGACTTAGATAATGATGGTGAAGCAGATGAATATAAAACAGTTTATTCTTGGCCACTCTCTGGAAATTATCATGAATACGCTTATGGTCCAATTTTAGATAAGGATGGAAAAATGGTGGTCAATTTAAACGTGGCATGGGTGGATGGTGGTGTAAGCTTATCAAAGTGGCATGGATGGATGTTAAAGATTACAGAAGACGGAAAGATGGAGCCCTTTGTAACAGGATTACGTTCGCCCGCAGGCTTAAGCACCAACAGCAGTGGTGATATTTTTTATTCCGAAAACCAGGGTGACTGGGTAGGTTCAGGAAGTATAACACATGCTGAAAAAGGGGACTTTATGGGTAATACAGCTGGGCTGGTATGGGCCGGTTTACCAGGGTCTCCAGTAAAATTAAGAACAGAAGATATCCCAGATACACATGAACCAAAATATGAAGTGGCTAAAAGAGTACCAGGGTTAAAAACACCTTCTGTCTGGTTTCCACATACCATACTAGGCGTATCAACATCTGGTATTTTGAACTATGACACCAAGGGATTGATGGGACCTTTTGAAGGTCAATTATTTGTAGGTGATCAAGGACAGAGTAAAATTATGCGCGTATACCTTGAAAAAATAAAAGGTGTTTACCAAGGTGTGGTATTTCCATTTCGCGAGGGATTTTCTTCGGGTATTCTTCGGATGAACTGGGGATCTGATGGGAGTATGTTTGTGGGAATGACCTCAAGAGGATGGGGTTCCACAGGAAATATGATGTTTGGTTTACAGCAAATGGTTTGGAATGGTAAAATGCCATTTGAAATGAAAAAAGTAGAGGTACAATCTGACGGATTTGAAGTAAGCTTTACCCAACCCGTTGATGTAACAACTGCACGCAATCCTGCTTCTTGGAATTTTTCAACGTTCACTTACCAATACCATCACAATTATGGAAGCCCTGTAATTAACCAAGCTGTCAGAAACATCAAAGCGATTGAAGTATCACCTGATCATTTAAAAGTGAGGTTAGTACTAGATAGTATGAAGCTAGGTTATATACATGAAATAAGAGCGGAAGGAATCAGGTCGGCCGACTCGGCTATTGAGCTATTACACAACTATGGATATTATACGCTGAACAAATTGCCGGATAATGACAAGCTACTTATTACAGAACAAAATAAAGTAACGATACCTGTACCAATGCAACAACATGTGATGGCCGATATGAAGATGCCTTCAAAACCAATTGCAAAGTATACTTCCAGTCAACCAAAAGAATGGACAAAAGGCCCTGACCGCAGTTTCATTATTGGAACAAAGCCTGGGTTAAAATATGATATTGAAACCATCACTGTGAAAGCAGGAACGAAAATAAAAATAACATTTAAAAACAATGATGACATGCTACACAACCTTGTCATTACCAAGCCAGGCACTGCAGATCAAGTAGGCTTATTAGCTGCCAATATGGGATTAAATGGGGAACGTTTAAATTATATACCAAAAAGCAACGATATTTTATTTCATACGCGCATACTACGTCCAAAAGAATCAGATGCTATTTATTTCATAGCACCCGCCGAAGCAGGAGACTACACTTACATTTGTACTTTCCCAGGACATTATGTTTTGATGAGGGGTACATTACGTGTTACTAAATAAAAAAAATGAATAAAATGAAAAAATCAATATTGTATTCCTTGACAGCAGTATTCCTATTGCTATATGTACAATCAGTTTATTCAGCAATAAAACTTCCGGCCATCGTATCTTCCAATATGGTTTTGCAGCGCAATACAACCGTTGTGCTATGGGGCTGGGCCGATGCTGGTGAGAAAATTTCCATTAAGGCCACCTGGTTGAAATCGGTAATAAATTTGGCAGCTAACAAGGAAGGCAGCTGGCGCATTGAGGTGAAAACGACCAATAGTAATGCGCCTCAAATCATTCAAATAAAAAGTAAAACTTCGGATATAATCTTGAAAAATATCCTGTTTGGAGAAGTGTGGTTATGTTCGGGTCAATCTAATATGACGCTTCCTCTAAAGGGCAATATTGGGCAACCCGTATTTGGGTCAAATGTGGCTATAGCAAAGTCTAGAAATCCGAATCTAAGATTATTTACAGTCGATAGAGTTGGAGCAAAGAATCCATTAAAAGATGTGGAAAAGTACACCGCCTGGCAACAAGCATCTCCGGAGAGTGCAGCAGTCTTTAGTGCCATTGGCTATTTTTTTGGGAAGCAATTACAGGAAATTTTAGACGTGCCGGTGGGAATCATTCATAGCTCATGGGGGGGGAGTTTTGTGGAGGCATGGATGAGCAGAGAAGTATTAAGTACCTATCAAAAAATAAATATCGAAGATGCAAATTTAGAAAATGCCAATAGGGTGCAAACGTCCCTTTTTAATGCGATGATTCATCCATTAATTCCTTACACAATAAAAGGGGTGTTATGGTACCAGGGGGAGGGTAATAGCAGTCAGCCAAAAAACTATAAAAAGCTTTTTCCTTCAATGGTAAAGGATTGGAGAACACTTTGGGGAATAGGGGATTTCCCGTTTTATTATGTGCAAATTGCTCCCTTTCTGTATGGCAATAAAAATGCTTTCAAAACCAATGAAAATACTGCTTTTATGCGGGAAGCACAATTACAATGTTTGGATTTGATTCCAAATTCAGGTATCGCCATTACGATGGATATTGGAGATGAAAATAGTATTCATCCGCCAAATAAAAAAGAAGTGGCTGATAGGTTACTGTTTAATGCACTTAACCTATCTTATGGTTATAAAACGGTAGGCTATGCTGCTCCAATTGTTGATTCGAAAAGCGTAAAAGATGGCGGAATAAATTTAAAATTTAAAAATATTTTGACTGGACTGTATTCGAAAGATGAGTTAAAAGGATTTGAAATTGCAGGAGATGACAAGGTGTTTTATCCTGCTACTGCTAAAATTTTGAATTTCAAAGATGTGTTTGTAATCAGTGATAAAGTGCCTAAACCTGTGGCGGTAAGATATGCCTGGCGTAACTGGGTAATTGGAACCCTTTATGACACCAATCTTTTACCGGCCTCTTCTTTTAGAACGGATGAATGGGACGATGCTACTCATTTTGTAAAATAAAATCAACATCAAACTATAGACTATGCTGCTCCCATTTTTGATTCACAAAGTGTAACCTCAACGCAACAATTTTATTTAGAAGACAGTTGGGTGGAAACAAATCTAATTTCATCCCTGCAGCAAGACCTGTTTGATGGCAACCATAAAAACAAAGGCGTATGAAAATATTATATTTTAATCTTTTATTGTTATTATTTATAGGGAATTCCGAGAATATTTTTGCACAAATTGCACAAAAAGAAGTAAATGTCAACATAAATACTAATAAAGAAATTGGAACTATCCGTGCATTAAATGGCGGTCAACTCAGTCCGATCTGCAATTTCAAACTTCTCGATCTAAGCGAAGAATTTAAAGCTTTACATATTCCTATAGTACGGTTGCACGATGCTCCTTGGTTTAACGACAATGTGGTAGATGTTCACATGATTTTCAGGGATTTTAAACAGGATCCTTCTAAAGAAGAAAATTACGATTTTCGGCAAACAGATGCTTATCTCTCTGCTATACTTGCTACTGGGTCAAAAGTTGTTTTCCGGCTTGGTGAGAGTATAGAACATACAAAAGAAAAATATTTTGTAAATCCCCCTACCGATTATTCGAAATGGGCTGCCATCTGTCGCGGAATCATCCGTCATTACAACAAAGGATGGAACAATGGTTTTCATCACAATATCCAGTTTTGGGAAATATATAATGAACCCGATAACACTCAAATGTGGACCGGCACTCCGGAACAATTTTATAAACTGTACGAAGTAGCAGCCAAAGCCATAAAAAAAGAATTTCCGGAAATTAGTGTGGGTGGACCGGGCATGGCTAGTCCAATGACAATCGCTAATGGGAAAGCTTCAGCTACTGAATATACAAAAGGATTTCTGGAACATTGCCGAAAACAGTTGGTGCCACTCGATTTTTTCTCGTGGCACTCTTATATTTCCAATCCCTGGAATCTGGCAGTTCAGCCCAGTTTCATCCGCGAATTACTCGATCAATATGGATTCAATAAAACGCAGAGCCATTTGAATGAATGGAACTACATTCCAGAAGTGGAATTGGGATGGAGACGGCTTTTTGGTAGAGGAATCTGGCAGGGTGCAATAAGAAAACAAGCTTACGAAGAATTATCGGGTTGCAAAGGTGCCTCATTTATCGCAAATGTATTGATGCTTTTACAAGACGAACCTGTTGATGTGGCTAATTTTTATACAACTACTGCCGGACTTTTTGGAATCTTTTCCGAATATGGAGAACCTCGCAAAACATATCACGCTTTTAGAGCTTTCGCAGAATTACTAAAAACACCTGTAAGATTGGAAACAGAATATAATAAGACTGATGGCATAGTAGTGTGTGCAGGAAAAAACAAAACTAAAACAAATATTCTCGTAAGCAATTTTAGTGAAATACTGCAGTTAACAATTATCAATTTGAACATAAGTGGAAATATACCTGGTGCACAGACAAAGGTTGAAATATATCTTCTTGACGAATCAAAAGACTTAGCGAAAATAAAAGAATTTGAAATTAAAAGTAATGATAAAACAATTCAGCTTTCACAATTGATTCCTTCGGCAGCTGTATTATTAATTAGTCTTGAGAATTAGTTTTTGTATGACGATTGTATGTTTCAGTATCGAAAATGATAGCAAAGTCTCAGGGTGGGGATTCCATCAGACCATCGAAAAACAAAATTTATTCTAAAAAAAATATAAAATAAGAACAAACATGCACAAATTCAAATGTATTATCCTTGCTGCTCTATTGTTGGCATCACTTGCTCTGCTGAACTCCGCGTACGCAGCAGACCTGCGATTTCATGTGAAAGCGAATTTTGCAATTACAGAAGGAATAACAAAAATGCTGATTCAAAGTCAATCAGGAGAAATTAGATTGCTACCGGATTTGCCTGATGACTGCACTTCTGGCGAGGTAAAAGGATTGTATGCGCAGGGTGGTTTTGTAGTTGATATGAAATGGCAATTGGGATTACTCAAATCTGTAAATGTCTATTCTGCGAAAGGGGGTATTTGTAAGCTCAATTACAAAGGTGCCACAATAGCTTTTGAAACTAAAGCTACTATGAATTATTCACCTAAACTTGAAGGGAATGAATGGGTGTCGCCAGGAAATACTACTTATTTTATCAATCCGGTCAATGGTAACGATGATAATGCAGGTTTAACAGAAGATCGTGCATGGCGAACATTCAGCCATATTAATCAATTGCAGTTTTCACCGGGCGACAACATAAAAATCACCGCTGCTGGTCAGTTCAATCAAACGCTTATTTTAAAAGGTAAAGGGACAGTAAATAACCCAGTCAAAGTTCATTTCGCTGCTGGTAAGTATGATTTTTTTCCTGATAATCTTCACAGTAAAAAATATGATATCTCCAATACCAATGACAGTCCAGATAGCTTAAAAGCCATTGGAATTCTTTTGGAACATGCAAAAAACTTTACAATTTCAGGAGCTGGAGCCGAAGTTATTTGTCGCGGTAAAATGATAGAAGTCTGTATAGATAGCTCCGAAAATATATCAATAGCTGGTCTTCATTTTGATTACCACCGGCCAACGGTTTCAGAATTTACTGTGATTGCTGCAGGCGATGGCTATGCAGATATCCAAATTCATAAAGATTCGGAATACAAAATCGAAAATGGTGCTATAAAATGGATTGGCGAAGGCTGGAATTATGATACAGGGTTGGCACAAGAGCTTGATTTGCTTACCGATGATCTTCGGCGCATGAAAGATCCGCTCATAGCAATGAAATTGGAAGAAATAAAACCATTTTTAATTCGTGCCAGCGGAAAGCATACAATGAAAGCAGGACGTATTTACCAGCTGCGGGATACTTTTAGAGATTATGCTGCTGTGTTTACCCGGGGAAGTAAAAATATTTCCTGGAAAAATATACAGTTCCATTTTATGCATGGCATGGGATTAGTGTCTCAGTTTTCAGAAAACCTTTCCTTCGATTCGGTTATAATAGCTCCCGACAAAGCAAGCGGAAGAACTTCTGCTGCATGGGCCGACTGTATGCATTTTTCTGGCTGTAAAGGAAAAATACTGATAAGGAACTGCATATTTTCAGGATCACACGACGATGCCATCAATGTTCACGGAACTTACCTAAACATTGTTGAAAAAATTGGGGACAAGCAATTAAAGGTTCGGTTTATGCACAAACAAACCTACGGTTTTATGGCTTTTAACAGGGGGGATGAAATTGAATTTGTCAACCACCAATCATACGAATCATATGGTATGAACAGGGTAAAAGAGGCGGTATTGCTCAATCCTAAAGAAATGTTGTTAACCTTTGAAAAGAGTTCTCCTCAGGGGCTTACTATCGGGGATGTTATCGAAAATGTTACCTGGACACCGGAAGTAGAAATTAGAGATTGCAGGGTATCCAGGACTCCTACCTGCGGCTTTCTTTTGTCTACCCGACGAAAGGTACTCGTGGAAGGGAATGAATTTTTAGCAACCCATATGAACGCCATTAATATGGCAATTGATGCAAATAGTTGGTATGAATCAGGTTACGTAAAGGATATGACCATTCGCAACAACAAATTTATCCGATGTGCAGAGCCTGTAATCGATATTGCTCCTTGGAATAAAATTGCCAACAACTCCGTGTATCAGAATATAAGGATTGAAAACAATGAGTTTTTCCTTCGCAATGAATTGATAGTAAAGGCAAATAGCACAAATAAACTTGTTGTTGGTGGAAATACAGTTTATGCAGAAAAGAAACTCAATGATAAGTTATCAATAAATACAGGAGATTGTAAGGGTCCAGAAGTCAGCCAAAATAAATACATCATTCAACCAAAAAAGTTATAGCTTCTAAAAGGGGTATTTGCCAACGACACAAGCACCTGTGATTTTTTAAAAAATACAAACCGAATCATGAATATTATACAATTTACGATTCCTGTAGCGGGCGACTGCAACATCACTTTAAAGGAAGAACAAAACAAATATTTTTATCCCAAGCTTCATAGGCATGAACAAATTCAGCTTACCTGGATCGAGAAAGGGGAAGGCACATTGGTTATAAATCATGAAAATTTCGCTTTCTATTCTAATCAAATTTTTTGTATAGGCGCCAATCAGCCTCATGTATTTAAAAGTGCCCCTGCCTATTTCAGTCCGGATAGTAATCAAAAAATTATAGCACGTAGTATATTTTTTGATCCTAATGGGAAATTAAAATATTTATTTGAACTAGCTGAATTTAAAAATATAAAACAATTTCTTTTAAAATTTAACGCTGGTTTCGTCATTCCTGATAATCATGTCAAAGAAGTTTCTTTACTATTCAATCATATTTTCCAGCAATCTGATACCTTTAAAATGTTAAGCTTCGTTGAGCTTTTACATAAAATGTCGAATTTAAATGATATTAAGAAGTTTTCAAATAATGATAAAATCGCTATAGTGAATGAGTTTGATGGCATTCGAATCAGTAATATTTATCATTATATTATGATGAATTATCACAATCAATTGACTTTAGAACAAATAGCCAAAGAAGCCAATATGACACCCCAGGCATTTTGCAGTTACTTTAAAAAAAGAACTTCAAAAACTTTTATAGCCTTCCTCAATGAAGTAAGAATTCATGAAGCATGTCACAGGCTAACTAGTAATGATTTTGATTTTATTTCAGATGTCGGATTTAAATGTGGATTTAATACGATAACTCATTTCAACAGGGTTTTTAAGTCAATAAAAGGAATATCTCCAACTGATTACAGGAGTAAATACCTTGGTTTAGTTAATTCGGATGCATAAATTTATTAAATAGCAATTATCAAAATTAGAATATAATGAACAGGTCAAAAACAATTTTCATCTTTCAAATTTTGTGGATAGTGTTAAGCGCTGTCCAAACAACTTTTGCCCAGACGCCATCGAGGCCAAAACCGAACATTATTTATATATTAACCGATCAATGGAGAGCCTCAGCAACCGGCTATTCCGGAGATCCTAATGTTAAAACACCTAATATTGATGCTTTAGCAAAAGGAAGTTTAAATTTTAAAAATGCTGTTTCTATAACGCCTGTTTGCACCCCGTATCGTGCAGCATTGATGACTGGTAGGTATCCTACCACAACTGGGATGTTTTTTAATGATGTACATCTTCCTGATGAAGAAATTTGTATTGCGGAGGTTTTTGGTCAAGCTGGATATAATACCGGTTACATTGGAAAATGGCATTTAGATGGCAATGGCCGTACCTCTTTTATACCTGTTGAAAAAAGACAAGGGTTTGATTATTGGAAAGCGGCAGAATGCGATCATGATTACAATCACTCTCACTACTATACGGGAAACAATGATGAAAAAATGTTTTGGGATGGGTATGATGTTTTTGAACAAACAAAAGATGCGCAACAATACATTCGCAATCAGTCAAAAAATGAAAAGCCTTTTATTTTGTTTGTAGCTTTTGGAACGCCCCATTTTCCGCACGAAACCGCACCAAAGGAATTCTTGGATATCTATGATCAAAATAATATAAAACTTCCACCCAATGTACCTGCATCTTTACTAGATAATTCAAAAAAGGAAGCCAAAGGGTATTATGCACATTGCTCCGCACTTGATAAAAGCATTGGGGATATTCTTGCTACAATTGATGATGAAGGAATACGCGATAATACGATTTTTATTTTCACATCCGATCATGGAGAAATGATGGGTGCTCAGGGGGTACGACCTAAAACAAAGCAAGTTCCTTTTGGTGAGTCTGCAAACGTTCCTTTTTTATTAAGATATCCAGCAGTTACTGGGAATATTGGGAGGATGGTTCAAATGCCTATCAATACGATTGATATATTTCCAACATTACTTGGTCTTGCTAAATTAAAAGTGCCAAAAACTTGCGAAGGGGATGACTTATCTCCACTCATTATCAAGAATAAAGAAGATTTAAATCGTTCGGTAGTGTATATGAATATATCGCCCTTTACTAAGACTAATTTTCCCTTAGCTTATCGGGCTATTAAAACAAAACAATATACCTATATCAGGTCTATTCAAGGACCTTGGTTTTTGTTTGATGACCTCAAAGATCCATTTCAGATGAATAACCTTCTCACCAATAAATCCTTTGACAAACTGAGTAAACAACTGGATAGCGAATTATATAAAATATTAAATAAAAATGGGGACTCTTTTCAACCTGGCTCTTTCTATATTTCAAAATGGGGGTACCAAACAGATGCTTCTGGTGCTATTCCTTATTCTGGTGATCATCTAACTCAGCAAACACCTAGAAAAGTACAATGATTACATTTAAAAAATAATTTATCATGCTTGCAAAATTTAATAATTTATGAAAACCTATTTACTGTATGGTGCAAAAGATATCAGGTTGTCGGAGAAATCCGTTCCCATACCTGGGGCTGACCAGGTGCTTATAAAACCAAAATATACAGGTATTTGTGGTTCGGATGTACATTATTTTCAACATGGTTATTGTGGTAATTTTATACCCAAACGACCATTCGCACTTGGTCATGAGTTTGCAGGCGTAGTAGATAGTATAGGCGCTAATGTTATTGGATTAAAAGTAGGGGATGAGGTTGCAGTAGATCCCTCAATGCCTTGTGGAAGTTGTAAACACTGCAGAAGTGGTCATTATAATCTTTGTCTGTCAATGCGATATTTTGGATCAGCTAGTTGTGACCCGCATTTGGATGGTGCTATGGGGCAGTACCTCGTGGTACCTGCAACAAATTGTCATATACTTCCAGCTGGTATTAGTATGGCGCAAGCATCTTTACTTGAGCCATTATGTGTAGCCATGCATGCAGTGAAGCAGGCAGATCGAATTGCTGGAACTTCCATTCTTATTACTGGTGGAGGACCCATTGGCCAACTAATTTTGCGCGTAGTGCGTGCATTTGGAGCACATGATATAACAGTGAGTGATGTGAGCGAGTTTGCTCGTGCATTTTCTCTTAAAAGTGGCGCAAATAAAGTGGTGAATCCGCTCGAAGAAAACGCATGGAAATATTTCAACGGATTTGATATTGTGTTTGAGGCTTCTGGTTCGCCATCTGCTTTGGCGAACGGAATACAAGTTACACGAAGAGGTGGTTCTGTTGTTTTAGTAGGCACTTTACCAGAAAGTTTTTCTATTCCTGGGAATTTGATCATGAATAAAGAATTAAAGCTATATGGTTCTTTCCGTTTTGCAAATGTATTTGAGGATGCAATGAATATGGTGGCAGCCGGTATTATTAACCTAGATGGTATTGTTACTGATACCTTCAGTTTTGATGACATTCCTAAGGCAATGCAATATGCACTTGATAAAAATGGTGTTATGAAAGTTCAAATTGAATTATGATTTACAATCAATTAGGTAATACAGGTTTGGAGGTTTCCAATATAAGTTTTGGTGCTTCTTCGCTTGGTGGTGTTTTCCATGAAATAAATGAGCAGCAAGCGATAGAGGCAGTTCATGCTGCGCTACAACTCGGCATCAATTACTTCGATGTTGCGCCTGCTTATGGAGCCACAAAATCTGAAACAGTATTAGGAAAAGCACTTCGTGATATTCCACGAAACAGTTTTTTCCTTTCAACGAAAGTGGGAAAAAATACTGCGCCTGGCGCATATGGCGTTGATACATTTAACTATAGTTATGATGCAATTATGCGTTCTGTTGACGAAAGCGCAGCTCGTATTGGAGTTGATTATTTCGATATTCTCCATTTGCATGATATTGAATATAATAACCGCGAACATACAGAATGGGCGCTATTAGAGGGCATTCAAACTTTACTGACGCTCAAAGAGGAGGGTCGCATTGGCGCAGTAGGTATGGGGATTTATCCGGTAGATCTTTGGGAGCGGGTGATAGACGAAGGCATCATTGATGTCGGGCTCACCCATAATATTTATTGCCTTAATGATACACGCTTACTTTCATTACTTCCTAAAGCCAAAGAAAAAAATATTGGTCTTATTAACGCTTCTCCATTTGCTTCAGGTTTACTAACCAACCGGGGTGCTCCAGATTGGCATCCGGTTTCGCTAGAGCAAAGAAAAATATTTACAAAAGCAGCCGAACATTGCAAAAAAAAGGGTTCCGACATTGCTAAGCTTGCGATGCAATTTTCATCCCAAAACCCAGCTATAGTGACTACGATGTTTAGTAGTGCCAACCCCGATTCCGTTCGTAGGAATGTGGCATGGAGTAATGAGCCAATCGACGATGAATTACTGAAAGAAGTCCGTGAGATATTGGTACCTTTATCAAATCAAAATTGGAATTATTAAAAATGAAATTAGATAGCCACCAACACTTTTGGCAATACAACGAGTTGGATTATGGATGGATGAGTGATCAGCATGACATTATTAAAAGAGATTTTCTGCCGGAGCATCTTCAGACTTTATTAGCAACAACAAAATTGGATGGATGCATCGCTGTTCAGGCCAGACAAATATTGGGAGAAACAGACTTTTTATTACAACTGGCCAAGGACAATTCTTTTATAAAAGGAGTCGTGGGATGGATTCCTTTTTGTGATGCTCAGGTGGAGGGTTATTTGGAACAATATGCAGGGCGGGAAAAAATGGTTGGATTTCGTCATGTTATACATGATGAACCCGACGATCAGTTTATACTTCGCGCTGACTTTAACAAAGGAATTCAGGCATTTAGCAAATATTCCTTGTGTTATGATTTGTTGATTTTTGAAAGACACTTACCACAGACTATTCAATTTGTAGATCAACATCCAGGGCTATCGATGGTGATTGACCATATTGCAAAACCGCGTATTAGACAAGATGAATTTGATCATACATGGGCTGTAAATATTAAGCGGCTGGCAGAAAGGGAGCAGGTCACTTGTAAGTTGTCAGGTATGGTTACAGAAGTGCAGGGTGGCACTTGGAATGAAGCAATGCTGAAACCCTATTTTGATGTTGTGTTGGAAGCATTTGGACCTGAAAGAATTATGTTTGGCTCCGACTGGCCGGTTTGTTTACTTCAGAGTACTTATACAAAATGGATTGAAACAGTTTTATCTTTTATTACATCACTAACGGCTTCAGAGCAAGCGGCGATTATGGGTGGAACAGCGGAACGTGTGTATCTAGGACAACCCTAAATAAAAAATACTTAGCAAGAAAAACGAGAGTAGCTGTATCATTTTTTTATTTTATTATTTGCCCAACAACTCTTAGACCATATCCATTTTCACCTAACTCAGTTTTGTATTGATTCATTGCTTTTTGTAATCTTTCAACTACTGCTGGATATTTTTCAAGTACATTATAACGTTCCCCTGCGTCGCGCCTCAAATCATAAAGCGCAAAATCAGTTTCACCCTTAAATGTTTTAGCATCCTTTCCTCCATCATTGGGTAAAGTACCCATATTTGAAGTATATTTTTGAGGCATCACTAGTTTAAAACGATTATCTCGAATAGCTTTTAGCTCATTGTATAAAAATAATTTTCTTGGCTCCGACAAAACATCTCCTTTTAAAATTGATAAGAGACTCACTCCATCTATTTTATTTACTGGTAAGCTAGCACTAGCTATATCAACTAATGTTGGAAGAATATCAACTGATGAAGCTAACCTATTACAAACCATACCTTTTGGGATAACATCAGGCCATTTCATAATGCAAGGCACTTTTTGCCCACCCTCAAATACAGTAAATTTTCCTTCTCTAAAAGCGCCCGATGCCCCAGCATGATCACCATAACTAATCCAAGGTCCATTATCAGATGTAAATATGATTAATGTATTATTAGTAGCTCCAATTGCTTTTAGTGTTTTTACAATTTCTCCAACGCTCCAATCAATCTCCATCATAACATCTCCATACTCACCTAGCTCGCTCTTTCCTTTAAACTTGGCGGATACTGCAAGAGGAATATGAGGCATTGTATGAGCAATGTATAAGAAAAAAGGATTATTCTTATTTTGTTTAATAAATGAAACTGCTCTTTGGGTATATTGAGAAGTCAGCATATCCATGTCATCCGCTGTCTTTATTTCTTGCACTTTTTTATTTCCTTCATATAACCATAATGGTGGATCTGTTTGTGTAACTGAAGGGGTTTTGTCTCCTCGCTTCGCATTTCCGAATGGCCACATATCATTTGAATAAGGCAGTCCATAATATTCGTCAAACCCTTGCTGCATTGGCATGAATTTATCATTATCGCCTAAGTGCCATTTTCCAATTGCACAGGAAGTGTATTTTTTTTTCTTTAGCAATTCGGGAATTATTTCTTCCGCTGGGTTTAACCCTTTTTTACTATTTGGAAAAAGAACACCTGTAATTCCAACTCTTGCAGGATAACACCCTGTTAATAATCCAGCTCGAGATGCAGAACAGACTGGAGCTGGGCTATAGTATTGTGTAAAAAGCGCTCCGTCATGCGCTAAGCGATCTAAATTCGGTGTTCTGTATCCAATGGCACCGGTAATCGTCATGTCTGCATAAGCCATATCGTCCATATAGAAAATAACAATATTTGGACTTTTCAATAAGTTTTGGGCCTGTGATTCAAAAAAAATAAATCCAAATAAAAATATCGAAATGACTTTTTTTTTCATACAAATGATTTTATTAAGCAAAAAACATATAAAAGAAAATAAGCGTTATCAGAAGATAACAAGCAACTAATCTTGCATCACTCCATCCTTTAATTTCTCCTTTTAGAATATAAGAAGGTTTCTCCCACACTAGTTCTTTAATGATTTCTTTATCGGGGATGGGAGTCATAAAACTGACGATCCAATAAATTACTGAGCAGATGCAAAACAACCACCAAGCCTGCATCATAAATGGTATTCCTAGTCCATCTGTAATAATCATTCCACCACTAATACTTGGGTAATCTAAACAAAAAGCAGTAACTCCTAACACAAATCCAATAATTAAAGTAATAATTGAAGCTTGTTTAGTGCCCCGATGTGATAAAACACCAAAAACTAAAACAGTAGATATTGGGGGTGCCAATGCAGCTGCTATTCGGTTGATTGCCTCAAATATGCTGGTGAATTTTCCACCTTGGGTGCTCCAAATCATAGCTAAAATCATTACTATAATGGAAGCAATTCTACCAGTTTTAATTAGTGACTTGTCACTCAAATTTGGCTTTATACGCTGCGCAATATCGAAAGCAGCTAAAGTGCCTATACTATTTAAAGCTGCAGCTATATTACTCATTAAAGCGGCCAATAAAGCTGCTGATACAATACCTTTTATTCCTGTGGGTAATAATGTATTGACTAAATAGGGAAATGTTTGATTGGCATTTTCACCAATTTCATTTCTGAATAGTGCATACCCAATAATGCCGGGTAATATGAGAATAAAAACTGGAAATAATTTCAAAAATCCTGCAAAAAGTGGGCCCAGTTTGGCATCTCTTAATGTAGCTGCACCTAAAACCCTTTGCACATGTGTTTGATCACTACACCAATACCATATTCCTAAAACAGGGTAGCCTAATAAACAGGCATACCATGTTAAACCCGATGAAGCTCCTTTGGGTGATAGGGCATTGATAGATTCATTGGTATGTAAAATACTCAATTGTCCTGGTTTTATTGCTTGTTTAAATTCTGCCAATGAATGAATACCATGGTCACCCAACGCTGAAATTGCATAGCCAGTCAATAAAATAGTACCTGCAAAAAGAATAACAGTTTGGATTGATTCAGTGATTACTACTGCTTTTAAACCTCCTAATACGGTGTATACGGTAGTGATGAGAGAGATGAGCGTGATAGACCAAACAACACTAATTCCAAAAAAACTTTCGAAAACAACAGCTCCAGCATATAAGCTCATTCCAATATGGACAAATAATGCGCCAATAATTCCAATAAAAGCGAGTACTGTTCTTGAATTCTTGCAGTAACGTTTTTCTATAAATTCGGGAAGGGTTGCTACTTTATTTTTAAAGTACAATGGTGCAAATACGAGCGATAATAGGATAAGTGTGATCGTTGCCAACCATTCAAAGTTACCCCATACCAATCCTTCTGTATAACCTCCAGCAGCCAATCCTATTAAGTGAATGGTAGAAATATTGGATGCAAAAAGGGCGGCCCCAATTATTCCCCATTTTAAACCTCTGTTGGCTAGAAAGAATCCATCGGAGGTCTCGTTTTTTTTATTCGCATACCTAAGACCTACTATCAAAATGCCAATAATGTATACAACAATAATGATTAAATCTAAAGTGGGTAAATGTATATTTTTCACGTTTTTTGTTTATAAATTAATTGTAATTTCTAATTTAAATCGATAAATAATAACCATGTATGCCATTAGGGTAACCTTGAATTTATGAGTAAAATAAAATACTATTCATGCATTCCCTATTTTCTTAAACCAAATCTACTTGAATACCCTATTTTACACTTTCTATTTATTAATCAAATATTGTCCGATATTAATCAAAGAATTAAATCCCAAATGGAATTTGGAGCAAATAGTGGATTTTTTTCACACTAGGGGAATAAAAAGCAGTGTTATTTTGACGATAAGCTTACATTGGTAATTTTTCGTGGCACCCAAACTTGCATCTGGCCTTTACCACGATTAGCCCAAGTGTAATAGGGGATAGCGGTTATTTTTCTATTGACAGAATTAACTGTTAATCCTCCTGCAGAAATTTTCGCAACAGGTGCCTGGGTCTGAATCGAAACAATTCCATCCAATAGGGTAGCATTAAATGCTGTTTTAAAAATAGCTTTATCCGGTAGTACAATATCCATCACTTTTCCATCATTATCTGAGTGTTCAAAACAATATACGAGTGGACCTCTTTGAAGTGCAACACGATTTTGATTATCCTTCACATTTTCAATAGCAACAATCCTGCGAACAGGCATTGGTAAATTTAATTTAACCACATCTCCTTTTTTCCAATTTTTATTGATGACCGCATAACCATTTTCCATTTTAAAGATGGCAGGAATGTCATTGACTAAAATAGAAAATTTTTCTGAAGAGTTATTCAAATACCGATATGTATCTCCAGGGACCGGTTGATTATTAGCCCAACCTGGAATTCGAACAAATAGTTCAAATTCAGTTATTTTTTCAGGAGTAACGGCGATTGAAATATTTCCATCCCAAGGGTAATTCGTCACCTGTTTTAACTCCACTTTCTGCTCTTTGATAACAAAGGATGCAGTGCTGCCAACAAATAGATTAACCCATAATGCATCATTTGATTTAGCATAAATATAATTACCTACTGATTCAACCAATCGTGCAATATTGGATGGACAACAAGCGGTGCCAAACCATTCACTCCGTGAAAGGTCGCCTCCTGATGCTAATGGATTTTCATAGAAAAAAAGATCCCCCTTTAACGATAAGCCATCTAAAGCACCATTGTAAAGGCTTCTTTCAAGAACGTCAATATATTTACTTTCTCCTGTAAGTAAGTTCATTCGTTGATTCCAGAATACCATACCTACCGATGCACATGTTTCACAATATGCCGCTTCGTTAGGTAAATCATAATCAACAGTAAAACCTTCATTTCTTCCTGATGAACCAATGCCGCCAGTAATATACATGTTACGATAAACTACATCTTCCCATATTTGTTTGATAGCTTTCAAATATCCTGCATCATTTTTTGCTGCTGCCACATCAGCAGCTCCGGTGAATAAATACATCGCACGAACTGCATGACCTGAAATTTCAGTTTCCTCCCTAAGTGGCAATCTGTTCTGACAATAATCTTTACTACCAAGTTTTTTATCAAAATAACCATGCCCTCGCTGCTCAAGATACCAGTCTGATAAGTCGAGATAGTTTTTATTTCCAGTTGTTTTGTAAAGCTTTACGAGTGCCAGTTCAATCCCCTGGTGTCCCGAAACCCAATGCCTATTTTGCAATCGAAAAGTTGCATCAATGTGATTGGCAAAACGGATGGCAACATCCAATAATTTTCGTTTACCAGTGGCGTTGAAATAAGCGATGGCTGCTTCTATCAAATGTCCTGCACAATAGTCTTCGTGCTTATCCATATCAGTCCAACGTTTTGAAATATCTACTAAAGTATAGTAAGTATTTAAATAGCCATCCGGCAATTGCGCTGCTGCAATTTTATCAATCCATTCTTCCGCTTTTTTTTCTAATATAGGATCAGGGTGATTACTTAAAGAATACGATATTGCCTCCAAAGCTTTATATACATCTGAATCATCATAATAAATACCTTCATGATTTTCACCTTTTTTAGCTGCAACTTTTTCGAAATTTCGAATACGTCCGGTCTTAAATTCAGTTTGATCAATACAAACGGGAATACTAATATTTGTTACCGCATTAATACGTGAATTCCAAAATTTGTCGGTGATCTTAACTTGACTGAAGTTAATAGACTCTCTGTTTTGAAAAGCAACTTGTGCATCAGATTTTGAAATAGCACAAGCTATTATTAACGGGTAAATAAAAAAAGGAGATATTTTCATTTGCTAATATTTTCTTGTTAAATTTTGCATTGTAGGTGAGTTTGATTTTATCAAAAATGCTAGATTTTTCCCAATTTGTAAGCATTTCCTTGTACAGTTGGAAAGCCAATGGAACCGTCGGGATAATTGATAAATTTAATTTTTTTACCATTAGAAGAAACGATATTAAGCGATCCTGCCTTTATGCGGCAATATTGGCCTTCCTTTGATAAGATGGCTACTTCAGTGATTATCTTTTCGTTCCAAGCAAGATTTAATTCGAAGGCGCCCCTTGCACAAACTCCATTAAATGATCCAGATGACCATTCATCTGGGAGCGCTGGTAATAGTTCAATTGTTTCTTCATTCGATTGGATCAACATCTCTGATATTCCGGCTGTAACGCCAAAACTTCCATCTACTTGCAGTGGCGTAAAACATTTTGCAAATAGCGAGGGATAGCATTGATCTTTAATATAGCCCTTAAAAATATCGTTGGCCCTATTGCCATCGTTCAAACGTGCCCAAAGACTCATCTTCCAGGCTCTGGAGAAGCCCGTGCCTCCGTCACCTCGTTGTTCAAGCACTTTCTTAACTGGAACAACCAATTCCGGTGTTCTTTTTGCTGAAATAACATTTCCTGGGTAAAGGCCATACAGATGAGAAAAATGTCTGTGTTTATCTTCCATCTGTTCAAGATCATCAGCCCACTCCTGCAATGATCCGTTAGAACCTATCTGGGGTGGAACGAGACGTGCTCTTGCCTTAGTAACCTTTGCTGCAAATTCCTGGTCAACGCCCAGTATATTAGATGCTTTGGAATAATATCCGAAAAGATCTGTCAGAATTTGCATATCCATTGCGGATCCATAACAGATAGTAGTAAAATAATAACTTGCTGTTACTTCGTCAAAGAAATACTTGTACCCTGGACCCTTGGGCGGATTTTCAGGTGAAGTGGATGGATTTGTTATTAACCATTTGCCATTCGGATGTTCAATCAGAAAGTCCATAAAAAACTCCACGGAACCTTTCATTACTGGATATATATCTTTTAGATAATCCTTATTCAATGTATAAAGATAATGCTCCCATAGATTCGTTGTCAGCCAGGCTCCACCCACCGTAAATGTACCCCAGGTTGGACCATCCATGGGCGCTGCTACTCTCCAGATATCTGTGTTCTGGTGAAGCACCCATCCTCTTGCACCGTAATGTTCTTTTGCAACTTGGCTGCCCTGATCCGTAAGTTCTTTTACCATTTTAACCAGTGGTTCAGTTAATTCAGATAAATTGGCTGCTTCAGCTGGCCAGTAGTTCATTTCAGTATTGATATTCGTGGTATATTTTGAATCCCATGAAGGGTTCATATCCTTATTCCATATGCCTTGCAGGTTTGCAGGCTGAGTTCCAGGTCGTGAAGAAGATATAAGAAGATATCGGCCAAACTGATAACAAAGAGAAGCCAGCTGAGGATCAGATTCATTGGTAAATTTTTTTAATCTTTCATTTGTCGGAAGAAATGAATTTTGAGTTGATGGCAGGGTTAAGGTAGCTCTGTCAAAAAGGGATTTATAATCCTTCACGGCAGCATTCTTGATATTATTATATGGTTTACCCTCTATTCCTTTTAAATAGCTTTCCACTTTTGCATGATAGTCACCACTCACATCTTTATAATTAATGAAATTCGTTGCTGCAACAAAAAACAAAGTAACTGAGTTAGCATTTTCAATAACCAAGGTAGCATCATCCAGCTTCATGACGCCGCCTTCCGGTACCGCTTTTAATTTTGCTTCATAACGTACTTTCCCTTCAATGCCCATATAGTCGGCTGATTTTCCAGTAAGTACCAGTTCATCGGTACCCGCGCCATCCATCCTGAAATAATCAGTTGCATAGTTTGAATGAGCTCCATTTCTTTCACCTCTCAATTGCGCTGTAAAAGAAATACTTCCTGGTTTATCAGCAGTAAGCCTAATAGCAATTACCTGGTCAGGAACGGATGAAAATACTTCCCTACTGTAGGTAACACCGTTTGCTGTGTATTGCACTGAAGTGATTCCTGTTTTCAAATCTAGCCAGCGTTTATAATCAGTTACTTCCTTTTCATTTTTGAATGAGAGAATAAGATTTGCCAGGGACTGATATTTTTGTTGTTCAACAGGAAACCCCATAAGATTTCTACCAAATAATTTATGGGCTTTAATTGGATCTCCTTCAAAAAGATGCTTTTGAATTTCTGGTAACACTTTATACCCACCTTTAACTACAGTTGAATAAGGACCACCTGACCAGTAAGTTTCTTCATTAAGTTGAATTTTTTCTTCGCTATTTTTACCGAACACCATTGCTCCTAAACGGCCGTTTCCGATTGGCATGGCTTCCTCCCAAACGGAAGCAGGGGCTTTATACCACAATAAGGTTGAGGGATCAAAATCCTTTGTATTAATTGAATTTGCAATAGGGATATTCTGACAGAAACTTGTATTCATTGAATAAGTCAAAAAAAGAAAAAAAAGGGCAACTTTTTTCATAGGAGTGTTTTTAAAATGTTTATATAATTTTAGTAATCAATCATCTTAGTAAAGAGGAAATTTATAATTTATTTCTGTAAAAAGAAAAGAGTGCTCATTTTAGATTTGCACTCTTTTCTTTGGCTAGATATCTTAGTGAACTTAGAACTTTACTGCTAAAGTTGTATCCATTGATATCAGGTTGTTTATTAATCTATTTTACATTTGTTCTTTTATCCCACCAAACCTGTGTACCGTAAAAAATATCTTTTTCAACCACACTGAATGGAAAACTGGTGTTGAATGTTTTTTCCTCGTCAGGATAGGGCATTCTAAATGGAGGACGGTTATGCGAAACTGCATAGCTTGCGCTAACACCCGACAAAAGGGGTACATCTGTCCTTCTTGCTTCAGACCATCCTTCTACGCTTTGCTTAAATAGACAGATCCATTTTTGTAAAGCAATTTTTTGGAGATTAGCCGCTGTATTATTGCCCCATGCCACATCAGGCTGAGTAAGGAAGCTGGCTATAGAGGCTGCATTTATTTTACCACTTTCCTCACATGATCTGGTAATTCCTGTTTCATAAGCTGTCTTTGCAACTCCTGTTGCCAAACCTCTTTGATAAATTTCTGCAAGGCAGAAGTATACTTCTGCACTGTTCATATAAGGGACAAAACCCTTTGGATCATTCATAAACCAGTCACCAATATGAGATCTGTTAAAGTTGTTATTCAGCGTGTCGGAGAGTTCGAGAGGTCCAAACCTGTGTCCGCTATACTTTCCCCAGCTATTTTTGTCAGCATAAACAGAAAGTCTAGGGTCATTATTATTTTGTAGCGCATCAATAATGGGTTGCTGCATTCTCCATCCTGAAAGTTTTACACCGCCGGTTACTGTACCCATTGATTGAAACCAAATTTCCTGGTCAGGCGCAGTCCCTGGGAAGTACCAGTATACATTATCAGTATTTGACGTCATGATTGGATATTTGGAAGGATTTCCTAATATCTCTAATATAACAGCAGTTGCTTTCACAGCGTCAGCAGATGACATACGAACTGCAACTCTTAGACGCAATGAATTACAAAATTTTTGCCATTTGGCGATATTGCCATTTAGCAAGAAGTCACCGGGACCAATAGGTTTTCCAGTTACACTAAATAAATCCGCAGCAATTTTTAATTCCGCTAAAATAGCATTGTAAACACTTTCTTGGCTGTCATATTTTGGATAAATAATGCCCTTTTCCAATTTGAAAGCTTCCGAATAAGGAATACTGCCCCACATATCCGTTGTCTTTTGCGCGTTATACGCTTTGAAGGTTAAAGCAGCAGCGTAAAGGTTATCATTTGATTCATTTTTTGCCAACCTCATCGCATCCTCTGCAAAGGTCAAAGTGGAGTACATGCTCCTCCACATATCGTTGTTGATATCCACGCGATACTCATAATCGGGAGCACTAATATAACCCGAATAGGCCCCAGTATAATAACAACTCAATCTTGTACCGAATAAGGTTCTCATTGAAAGCAATTGGGAAGAACCCAATACATTCGTTGCCGGAACAATAGTAGCTACATTGGGATTAATATTCATCTGGTCAAAACTTTTCGTACAAGCAGTCAAAAATATCAGCATCCCAACTAATATCGACACTTTTGTTTTAAGTATATTTTTCATAATATAGTTTTTTTTAAAAAAATTAGAAATTGGCTCTTAGATTAATACCAAAACTTCTTACTGTTGGAATCTGGAAATTTTCAAAACCAACACCTGCAGCACCCGAACCAAGTCCTACTTCAGGATCTATACCAAGTTCCCTTGTGCTTATATCCCTGTAGAGTATCGCAAGATTTCTACCCACCATTGATAGGTTCAGTTTCTGAATAAAACTTGTTTTTTTGAGTTTAAAATCATATCCAAAAATTACTTCCCGAAGTTTAACATATGAGCCGTCGAGTATACTGTATTCATGGTTATTCCACATCCAGCCCCCACTATAATAATCTTGAGCAGATACTCGGACATTATTTGGTTTCCCATCATCGAATACACCATCAACGATTAAACCGGTTTCGCGAACATTATTTTTTGTTGTTACTGCATAAGCACCGGTCGGATAAGAATGCCAGGCAGTGGTGCTGAAAAATTTACCTCCCATTCTCACATCTGTCAAGAAGTTCAAATTGAAACCTTTATATCCAAAAGAATTAGTAATACCTCCATTCCAATCTGGTGTTACTGAACCAAGGTTTACACCTACGCTAGTAGTCTTTGGTATTCCCAAATTATCAACCACCACTTTTCCATTAGCATTTCTTACAAAAGGAAGTCCCCACAATATGCCCCAATCTTGACCTGGAATGCCCCTTAAGGTTGCACCTCCAAATCCAGCTGATATTTGGTATGAGCTAAGGCCACCGTAAAGGGAATTAACCACACTTTTGTTTTTTGCCCAGTTAATACTGATGTCCCAATTAAAACCTGATTTCTTTTCAAGCACCTTTCCTAGAAACATTATTTCAATACCTGAGTTTTGAATCTCCCCAGCGTTCATAGTCATGCTGCCGTAACCTGTTGTTCTGGATGTTCCTACATTAATGATCTGGTTTACGGTAGTCTGATTATAATAAGTTAAATCGAGTGAAAAGCGATTTTTAAAAAACTTCATTTCAGCTCCTAACTCATAGGAAGACGTCTGAAAAGGTTCTAGATCAATCGGAGGTAAAACACTCGTTGGACTAAAAGCAGAGATTGCGTTATAAGTGGATGCTCCATAAGTTCTGCTTAGTAAATAAGGATCTGTACCACCACCAACGCGTGCTACGCTAGCTCTTAATTTAAAGTAAGATATCTTTTCTGAATTTAATTCAAATGCCTCAGTAACAATAAATCCGAGACTAACAGATGGATAAAAAAAGGACCTTTTATTTGCAGCTAGCGTCGAACTCCAATCATTTCTTCCCGTAACCCCAAGAAAGAGGTAGTCTTTATAAGATCCGTTGGCAGCAAAATAGGCGCTTTGCGTTTCATACATACTATAATAATTACCTACGCCGGGCGTACCTTTAACATTGGATATTGCATAAATATCAGCAACCGTTAAATCGGCAGCAGACAAAGTCATTGATCTAAATTTGTTATCTCTTTTGTTAGCACCAATAAGCCCATCCACACGAAAATCACCAAATGACTTGTCAAAGTTTAAAGTAAAATCAAAGTTTCTTTCCTGATTAAATTGCTGCTCTTCTCTGAATTGACCACCTCGCTTTAATCTAATATTATTTACTGTTCCAGCTTGCGTAATTTCTTTGCGAAATTCATTGTAGAAATCAATTGCCATACTTCCATTCGCTTTCAGCCAACTATTTATTTTGTATTCTGAACTAATACTTCCATAAACCCTGTCTCTCTTGAAGCCAATAGTGTTCCTCAATGTATAGAAAGGGTTGTCTGCATTATATATATAGCCAGAATTTCCTTTCTCATAAAAAAGATCCTTTACATATTGTGTAGGGAAATCTCTTTGTCTCCATCCAAATATACCGGCCCAGTCATAACCACTTTTCGGTATGTTATTACTTTCTTTAGACAGGTAAGTAAAATTAGCAGCTGCAGACAATCTATCTGAAGGCTTCAGATTCATATTGGCCGATATTGTATTTTGTTTTTGATCGGTAAAGTCAACTATACCCTTGGTATCCTGGTTAGTATAGGAAATTCTTCCAGATGCTTTTTCTCCGTTTGCACTTACAGCAACACTATTATTAAATGTAACACCAGGGTTAAACCATGCATTGATATTATCTGGATGAGATACAAAAGCACTGTTTTTACCTGAGTACCATTGATCAAGCAAAAGCCCTTTATCCAATCTTGGTCCCCAACTGTTAGGGTTGCCATCATTAATCCCACCACCTCTTCCATCTACATAATTGTAGGCAAATTTTTTCGCATAATCATTATAGGATAGATTGGTGTTGTTTTTAGTATTGTAACTTTTCCAAATAAATTCTTCACCATTCCTTCCACCACCATATTCATTTTGAAGAGCTGGGAAATAGGCAGCCTTATCAACTATCACCGATGAATTAAAATCTACTCCAATTGCTTTTTTACTCTTACTTCCTTTTTTAGTAGTAATAACAATTACACCATTGGTAGCGCGGTTTCCATAAAGAGCAGAAGCACTTGAACCTTTAAGTATGGTAAGGGATTCAATATTATTAGGGTCAATATCACTCGCAGTATTACCCCAGTCTACTCCACCCCCGCCATTGAGGTTGGTAACATTATTATAAATAGGGACACCATCAATAACGAAAAGTGGTGAATTCGCTCCAAATGAAGAGTTTCCTCTAATAACAATCTTTGCGGACGCTCCAGTTGCACTACCACCACTCGTCACCTGCACACCCGCAACCTTACCAGATAATGAGTTGATAATGTTGTTATCTTTTGCCTGGTCTAGCTGCGATCCGTCAATTTTCTGAACAGCATACCCAAGCGTCTTTTTTGCCCTAGTAATTCCAAGGGCTGTTACTACTACTTCTCCTAAATTATTCCCAGAATTAGTAAGTGTTATCACTAGCTTAGTGACTTTTTCAACTTTAATCAAACGCGTTGCATAACCCACTGAAGAAACCTGTAGTTCTTCTCCAGGGCTTGCTGTAATTTTAAATTCACCTTGCTCATTTGAAGTTGCACCACGAGTGGTTCCCTTCACCTGAATGGAGGCGAATTGAATTGGTAATCCGTCACTATTCAAAATAGTGCCGCTTAATTCCTGTTTCTGAGCAAAAGCGTTAGACCCAGTTGCAACGATCAGTAACAGAAACATCACGAGAAAAGATAGATTTTTTTTCATACAATGAAATTTATTTTGGGAAATACAAATACGAAATAAAATAAGTTACAATTGTAAATTAATGAAAGTCTGAGTCGGAGGATGCACGTATTTTAATCAATTTTTTGTAATTATTATCCAATCTCTTTACTTAAGAACTACTGAGTATATAATTTGGGGTAAGGTTGTTTTTTCTTCAAGAAATTTTCGAGATAATCTTATGATAATGAGATTAACCTTTTGGCCACTGATTAAATACAATAACATAATATTTAATAAACAATGATTAAAAAATGGTAAGCGTAGTTGTAAATTTTTTATTTAAATTTATAAATAAGGTTGCCATGATAAAATGGGAGGTAGTTATTCCTGCGCTTACTATTAAGTTGACATTAACCCTTATTTAAAAAATGAAAAGAAAATGAATAAGTTTAAATTCTTAGTGCCTTTTTTTTGTGTGTTACATGGATACCATGATGCCGTTGCACAGGATTTACCAAACATCATCATTATTTATGTAGACGATTTGGGATACGGGGATCTTTCCTGTTACAATAAAAAGTCGGCATATTATACGCCTAATTTGGACAGATTGGCTAGTGAAGGAGTTATGTTTACCGATTCTCATAGTCCCTCCACAATTTGTTCACCGTCTCGCTACGGGTTTTATTCAGGGCAGCAGATTTATCGGTCCACGGGCGGCGGTGGCGGCGCTTTCGAAGGGCCAGGGGGGCCAAGCTATTTAAAACCGGGTACACTCACTATTGCTGAAATGCTAAAGCAAAAAGGATATCAGACGGGCGTATTCGGTAAATGGCATGTAGGACTAACCTGGGTTGACAAAAACAATCAGGTACTGAAAGGGGGCTTTGAAAACTCACTGCTGATTGATTATAAAAAAAGTACTCCGTTAATTGATGGTCCAAATTCGAAAGGGTTTGATGAATCTTATATAACACCCAATTGTCCAAATACCGATCCATTATATATCTACATCGAGAATGATATGGTTCCTATACCGGCAAGCGAAAGACATAAGAGTGTCAATCTTCCCAATCTGGGGGGGAAATGGCTTTGGGATAATGATGAAGGCTGGATGTCGCCAGGGTATAATTTTATGGAAGCGGATTTGATATTTTATGAAAAAACACGTCGTTTTATAACTGAGCATCGCAAAAATACCCCTCAAAAACCTTTCTTCGCAGTCCTTTCAACACAAATTGCACATGCGCCAGTCCTTCCTGCTCCTGAATTCAACGGGGCAACAAATGCTGGCCCTCGTGGTGATTTTATTTGGGAACTGGATGTGCTAGTTGGGCGTATGTTAAAATTGGTGAAAGATTTAGGTATTGATGATAACACACTTATTCTTTTCAATGCGGATAATGGAGCCGAAACATTGCACGTTAACTGGATGCGTCAGGATTACGGGCACGATCCTTCCGGAGGTTGGAGGGGAATGAAGCGTGATGCTTGGGAAGGGGGGCACCGAGTTCCTTTTATTGTTCGCTGGCCTGGTGTGTTTCAAGCGGGTTTGAAATCTAACCAGATGATCAATACCACCGATATATTTGCAACAGTTGCATCCATCGTTGATTTTAAATTAAAGGATACCAATGCCAGGGACAGTTATGATATGTTACCTGCCATGCTTGGGACGCAAGATGTGAAGCGTTCTATTAGGCCTTATTTGTTGACTCAGAATTTTCGGGGAGAATTTCAGATTCGGGAGGGAAATTGGAAATATATCAACCACAAAGGATCGGGTGGAAATAATTACGAAGAGGACTTTCTTAAAACCTATGCTTTGCCTGAAACTGCACCTGATGCGCAGGGACAATTATACAATCTTTTAGATGATCCCGGAGAAACGACCAACCTGTATTTCAAGGAGGCCGAAAAACGCAAGGGATTACAAAAATTATTGGAAGAATTAAAATCAAGTGGTCGAAGCGCTCCATTGAACAGACAGCCGATTGGAATCGAGCGCGTGCGGGCATTGGGCAAGCAAAATATACAAAAGCAGCAAGCGATCCCAGAGTAAAAAATAGCGAAGTTTAAGATATTTAGAAAGGTAGAATCATTTTTAAAAAATCAAATTATGAATTGTAAATTTTTTAATGTTACAAGTAAGGCATTGTGTTTTCAATTGTCTTTTATTATTTTTTTTATGCTGCTTACTTTCCATCAGTTGGAGGCACAGGATGAAAAAGCCCAAAAAGTGGGACCTGGAATTGTAAAAGAACATTCTCGCGGTCTGCATGGGTATATTAGTTATAATGCGGACAAGCCGGCTGATCAATCAAGTTATAGTTATGGAATGGGCTTTTATTCCGCTGTATGGCCATTGATTACCCAACCGATTGCCGAGTTTCAAATTGGTTTGGCCGGTGCCTGGGTTACGCCCGACAACTCCGATAATAAAGACAAACCCCTTGCACCCATTGGAACGCTTGCCCGTGACAATTGGCCAAAACGAGGCCCAACTTGGAGTAGTGTTTTTCAAACCCTCGAAGGTGGCCTTGGTTATTGGGCCGGAAATCGATTTCGTTATGGTCCGCCAAAATTCAGTATGAATGCAACACCACAATGCTATGATTACGAAGTGGGTTCGCCGGGCTGGTCATTTTTTTATGATACGGAAGCTTTGCCAGACAATCGCCTTGGCATTGCGCAATTGAGCAACCGGTTGCTCATTCCACCGGATGCTTTGCCTTTTAAGGACAATCCAAATGGTAAATTTCTAGGATATACCTACATGGCTTTACCTTTTACAGATCCAACAAATGGTGACCCGCCAACGGGAGACCAAAGCTGGACTTGTTTTTTAAGCGCTGCCAATTTCAAAGGACCGATAGCTTATTATATTCCTGAAACCTGGAGCAAGATTGGCAAGCTGTTCAATTATGATTTTATATATGGACGAGGACTTGATGCCAGACCAGGCCATATGGGCGGCGGTGCCATGGAGATTAATACGGTACCTTGTTTTGAGTCACAGGATGAAAATGGCGTGACTTATTCAAAGATACCCCAGCTGCAATTTCCGGTTGACAAACAGGGTAGGACTATGCTAGTACAAGATGTGGTATATTATTCTAAAGCAGCATTGTATGAAACCTTTAAGGCTTGGCGAGATGGTGGCGAACCTTGCTCGGGAAGGTTCGATGAAAAGGGTGCTTGGAAATCAAACTTAACCACGCGAACTCCCGGTTATGATCAGCAGGGTAAAAAAATTATTGGAGTGGAAAAAATATTTGATACAAAGGTTTACAACGATAATGTTTGGGGATTGAAATGGGTAGATGCTAAAACAAATAAATTTGGAAAATTTCCCAGGTATTTTAGGCATGAAGGAGATCAATTGGTGGCAATACCAGCATCGGAAGTGCCTGCCAAAACTAATCTCCTGAATAAAGAGTTTGCATTGGCGAAACCAGGTGAGCCTTATACTTCTCCTGGCAAAGGAGCCTGGACCAGTCCCGGTGCTGCTGCAGGCCCTTACAAAGTAAAGCTTATTGACGGCTCTGAAGTTACCTATTCCTGGTATCGTTTTGTTGATCAACCCTCCTTCCAACAATATAACTGGAGTGAAGATAAAAAAGATAAATTACAGGCTTTCATTGAAAAGGTTCACGCGCAATGGCCTATTGACAGAGATTACATGGCTCCGCCTACCATGGGGGAATTGGTGGCACTTGATCCGGCTTTATTGGTTACGCCTCCAAAAGGTATGGAAGTAGGTTATGTTCCAATTGTAACACATCAGAAAGCTGCGTTCAAATAAAAAAGAATAACAAAAATAGTACAATGAAAAAAAGACCTTTTTTAATCATCCTGATGTCCCTTTTTTTGGGTAGCTGGTGTTTAGCACAAAACCTGCCCGGTGGATTTGAAAAAAATGATAAGGCGCAATGGATTAGCGATAGCCGTGAACTTCCTGCTAGCGATTCCTTGTTTTATCTTGATAATTCGGCGCCGCTTTTTAGAAAAGATTTTTCACTGAAAAGTAAAATTGAAAAGGCAACACTTTTCATCACTGCTGCAGGATATTACAAAGCTACTTTGAATAGTGATCCTGTTGGAAAAAACGAGCTCGACCCCGGATGGACTGACTTTAGTAAACGTATTTACTATTCAGCATATGATGTTACTTCTCTTGTAACATCTGGTAATAATTGTTTGGGTGTATCATTGGGAAATGGTTTTTATAATCCGCTCCCACTTCGAAAATGGGGTCGAAGAAATTTAAGAAATGATTTGACTGTGGGGAAACCAGCGTTTCTTGCCAAACTTGTTATCAAATATCAAAATGGAAAAACCGAAACTATTGTTACTAATAATAACTGGAAATATACCTATGGGCCAATGGTTAAAAACGATGTTTACCTTGGTGTTGTTTATGATGCACGCAAAGAAATAAAAGGATGGAATAAAGTAGGGCATGACATTCGTTCCTGGTATGATGCAAAGACAGTTGCATCTCCGGGCGGACAATTACAAGAGGCCTTTTCTCCTCCGGTGCAAATTACCAATGAAATAACCCCGATTAAAATAAATTCGCCCGAAGCTGGGATTTATATAGTGGATATGGGTGTAAATTTTACAGGAACCTACAAAATAAAATTATCTGGAAAAACAGGCGACACCATTCATTTCAGATTTGGAGAAAGAATTTATAAGGATGGAAAATTGAATCCAATGACAACAGTGGCCGGGCAAATTAAACGAAAAGGTGTGGGTGGTCCGGGTGCACCAGATGTAGCATGGCAAAGGGATAGCTATATTATCGGTGACGATAAAGAAACATGGTTTAAACCTGATTTTACTTATCACGTTTATAGGTATATGGAAATAAAAGGGTTGGATCATATCCCTTCGGTTGCTGATATTAAAGGGCTTTTTGTTCATTCAAATGTTGAAAAAGAAAATAGCTTTTCAACTTCTTCTGAATTACTTAATTCAATTCAGGAAGCAACGCAACGAACATTTCTTTCAAATCTTGTCAGTGTACAGTCTGATTGTCCTGCAAGGGAAAAATTCGGTTATGGCGGTGATTTAAATGCAACTAGTGAATCGTTTATTTATAACTTCAACATGCAATCATTCTATCGGAAAACTATTTACGATTGGGTGGATGCGATGAATGATTCCTTGTTTGTTGATACGGCACCATTTACCGGAATTAACTATTGCGGGATAAGTTGGGAATCTGCTTTTCTCATCACCCAGTATAATCTTTTCCTTTATTACAACGATACAGCAATCATAAAAGAAATGTATGAGCGCAATAAAAAATGGATGGACAAAGCGGCAAGAATTCATCCAGATGGAATGGTAAATGATGGACTGAGTGATCATGAATCAATGGAACCCGTTCCTGTGCAATTAACAGGCACCGCTCATTATTTACAATGTGCAAGGATCATGCAAATGTTTGCGGTTGTTATGGGAGATGCGGCAAACGAGCAGAAGTATGCTGGATTAGCAAAAAAATTGAAAGGCCTCATTCAAACAGAATTTTGGGATAAGCCAGTGACGAGGAAAATAAATAGGCAAACATTATTTTCTACCTTACTCTATCACGGAATTATTCCCGCCAATAAAATAAATGCAGCCAAAGATTCATTGTTAAGTGCGGTTCAGCATGGACCAGCAGGACATTTTACCACCGGAATTTTTGGAACCAAATATGTCCTCGAAGCACTTTCTGAAAATATTTCTTCCGATACAGTCTATCACATTGTAAATAGTAAAGTGTATCCTGGTTGGGGCTTTATGATTGACAATGGCGCTACTACTTTGTGGGAAACCTGGAAGGAAAGCGATGATACCTTTTCCAATTCTCATCCCATGTTTGGAACGGTAACAGAATGGTTCTATCGTTGGTTGGCAGGCATAAGACCTGACCCCAAAAATCCAGGATTTAAAAAATTTATTATAGGTCCGTCTACTCCTGGAGCATTGGAATATGTAAACTGTTCTTATGTCTCACCCTTTGGTAAAATTATTTCCAATTGGAAAAAGTTGCAGTCCGGTGCAGTGCAATACGAATTAACTATTCCTGCAAAAAGTAGTGCAGCCGTAATTTTACCAATTACGCAGTCGCAAAAAATCACCATTAAATCAAATAACAAAAATTTTAATTCTGAAAAAATAGAAAGTTTACAAACTGAAAAATTTGAACTAGGCGAAGGAGAATATATAATTACAGTTTCACTAAAATAATAAAACAATTGAATATGCTAAACCCCTTAAAAAATTCGTTCCTTTTTATTGGAATTATTTTCTCTCTAATTTCTTCTGCGCAGGAGAAAAAGGGCATTTTAACCCTTGAGGATATGTATACTAATAATAAGTATAGCCAAAAAAGTTTTGGACCAGTTCGGTGGATGAAAGATAATCATGGATATTCCACTTTAGAGGTAAATACAAATTTAGGCGGTAAAGATATTGTCCGCTATGATGCTCAATCTGGCCAAAGAACATTATTGGTTTCTGCAAAGCAACTTACGCCTGCTGGACAATCAAAACCTTTGATGATTGCTGACTATAATTGGTCAGAGGATGACAGCAAATTATTAATTTTTACAAATACCAAAAAAGTTTGGCGGTACAACACCCGAGGGGATTACTGGGTACTGGATCTTGCAACAGGAAGCTTGAAGCAATTAGGGAAATCTATGGAGCGTAGCACCCTGATGTTTGCTAAATTTTCACCAGATGCAACAAGGGTGGGATATGTGAGTAAAATGAATGTATATGTGGAAGACCTTGTATCCAATAAAGTAATTCAAATTACCCATGATGGAGGAGGCGATATTATTAATGGAACATTCGATTGGGTTTACGAAGAAGAATTGGATTGCAGAGATGGTTTCCGTTGGAGCCCCGATGGTAAAAATATTGCTTACTGGCAATTCAATACTAAAGCTATTGGAACTTTTTACTTGATAAACAATGTCGATTCTATTTATTCGCAGCCTATTCCATTTCCTTATCCCAAAGTGGGTACCACCTTATCTTCCGTTAAGATAGGCGTAGTAGCTGCAAACGGTGGGGAAACAAAATGGTTTGATATACCTGGTGATCCGCAAAATAACTATTTGGCCAGGATGGATTTTATTCCTGCATCAAACGAAATAATGGTTCAACAACTTAATAGACTTCAGAATACCAATAAAATATGGATGGGTGATATCAAATCAATGCTTGTTAAAAACATCATGACAGAAACAGACAAGTCATTTCTTGACTTACATGATGATACCCGTTGGCTCGAAAATGAAAAATACTTCACTTGGACCAGTGAAAGGGATGGATGGCGACATCTATATAGGGTTTCAAGAGATGGAAAGGAAATTAAGTTAATTACAAAAGGAAATTTCGATGTGTTACAGGTTAGTTGTATTGATCCTAGTAATGGCTATGTTTATTATATTGCTTCTCCTAAAAATTATACCCAGCGGTATCTTTTTAGAAGCCGATTAGATGGATTGGGTATGGTTGAACAAGTGACACCTGAAAAAATGGAGGGGCAAAGTAACTATCAAATGTCGGCTGATGCAAAATGGGCCATTCAAACATTCCAAAATGTGGCAACCCCTCCGACGATATCTCTGATAAGTTTGCCTAGCCATAAAGAAATACGAAAGTTGGAAGATAACCATGAAGTGAAAGAGAAATATGAGTTACTTGGGCTAAACAAAAAACAGTTTTTTAAAGTAGATATCGGTGATTTGGAGCTGGACGCATACATGATAAAACCAATTGGTTTTAACCCTGCTAAAAAATACCCTTTGCTTTTTTATGTATATGGAGAGCCCGCTGGAGCTACTGTTCAGGATGCCTGGGAAGGTGGCGACCTGTGGCATCAATATATGGCTCAGCGAGGTTATATTGTTATCAGCATAGATAATAGAGGAACTAAATCACCCCGTGGGAAAGAATGGCGTAATTCAATTTATCGGCAGATTGGAATTTTAGCTTCAGAGGATCAAAGTAAGGCGGCCCTTAAAATATTTAGTATGTTCCCATTCATAGATTCTTCGAGAGTGGGTATCTGGGGCTGGAGTGGAGGAGGTCAAATGACGCTCAATTGCATGTTTCGTTATCCAGGAATTTATAAAACTGGCCTAGCTGTTGCTTTTGTTTCAGATCAGAAACTTTATGACGCTACTTACCAAGAAAGATACATGGGATTATTGAATGATAATGCCAAAGGATATAAAGAGGGCTCACCTATCAACTATGCTAAAAATTTACAAGGGAAATTAATGATCATTCACGGAACTGGGGATGACAATGTTCATTATCAAAGCTTTGAAATGTTAGCAAATGAGTTGATTAAAAATAACAAACTTTTTTATATGATGTCTTATCCAATGCGATCACATAGCATTAATGAAAGGTCAAATACTTCACTGCATCTTAGGCGTAGCATGGAAAAATTTTGGGCGGATAACTTATAATTAATTAAAACTTTATTTATGTCCTTAAAGAAAATATTCCCTGTTACAATGCTTCTTTTTTTTGTACACTTAATCGGGTATGCACAAACAAGCAAAACCTTTTCACATCCTGCGATTAAGGACTATGGTTTAAAAAAGTATGTCTCACTTAATAAAACGCTTCCCCATAGTGATACGGTTCCCTGGAAATTGGTGGGAAAATTACCTTATAATTGTCATTTTCAACCTTGGATAGAAATTGAAAATGCGGAAGGAAAAACAATTCATTTAAATTCAAGTAATCCACTGGTACTTTATTTAACCAAAACTGAAAGTTTTGTTGCAAATAAGCAGTCGGAAAAATATGAGGCAAAAAACTGGGTGAGCGGTGAAGGCGCTATTTATACCATACCAGCAGGTGCAGTCGTTAAATCTGTACAATATCGTGAAACAGGTTATGACACTAAATTTGTAGGATCATTTGAGTGTAACGATAATGATTATAATATACTTTGGAATAAAGGAGCGAGAACCGCTTACTTGTGTATGCGCGATTGGTTTTATGACTGTCCTGATAGAGAGCGCGTTGGCTTTTGGGGGGATGGAACCCCAGAGTTAAATCAATGTTTTTATGCCTTCGATTCCAATGCGCATCAACTGGCGAAGGAATTGGTTTTACGCCCTTTAGATCCTAAATTTTATCCCGGACAACAGTTGGAATTTTTAGGAGAATATGGGTTGTGGTATTATTATTTACAAACTGGTGATCTTGCTTCCATCAAAACGGTATATCCAGCTACTAAAAACTTTTTATTTAATACCTATAAGTTCGGTAAAAAAAATCAATGGTTTGATTGGGGTAAAGAAAATAAAGATATAGCCATTATTGAAAAATGTTTCATGTATATAGATTTAGGCGCGCTAAAAAAGATGGCCTTGGTGACAGGTAATTTAGCAGACACCCTTATCATTAATTTAAAAATGGATAGTATAAAAAGTGATTTTGATAAAAAATATTGGAAAGGCAATTTTTATATGTCTGATCAGGTGAATGAACCGGATGATCGTGCAAACGCGATGGCAATAAATGCTGGCTTAGCAGATCGAACGAAGTGGAATGCTATTTATGAATTTGTTTTAACTAAAAAAACCTACTCCAGTTGTTTTTTTGACAGATGGGTTTTTGAAGCGCTTTGTACTATTGGCAAACAGGAGTATGCATTGTTAAGAATGTACAATAGATACAAAACCATGATCCCTGCTAGTTTTTCTACACTATGGGAGCATTACGATCGTTGGTGGGCTTCTAGAATTGATGCTTTTGATGAAGGGTCATCCCTTAATCATGGTTGGAATCCACCAGTAATCAACCTTTCACAAACCATTGCTGGCATTTCACCTATTGAAGCAGGATGGAAAACATTTCAGGTATTGCCTAAAGAAGGTTTTTTACAAACTATTAAAGTAGTTGTACCTGCTATAATTGGTGATATATCAGTAAGTATCATTAAAACAAGCAGTAATTATTCACTCAAGCTTAATACCCCGCAACTTAGTAAATCGATAGTGGGGATTCCAAAAGCATCTTTTACCAAACTTCAAACCATCAGCGTCAATGGAAAGTTAATTTGGAATAAACAATTTATAAATCAGGTAAAAGGAGTTCGCTTTTATGGCGCCGATGAAAATTATATCATGTTTGAAACCAATGCGGGCGATTGGCAATTTTTAGCTAGCGGACTACTGCCATTAAATTCACCAAAAATTCCTGCTAAAAATAGTATACCTGCTATTCCAATTAATAAAAATAATTGGACTGCAAGCGCATCTGTTAATGATAGTCTATTTATGTTTTCGGGTGATAAAATTCCAATAGCAGTCCCCGCCAATAATGCTATTGATGGTGATCATTGGACTGGTTGGCGCGACATGACGCAAAAGCAATATAAAGGGCAGTGGTTTGAACTTGATATGAAACAACTAGTACAATTCAATAAAATTGAACTAGATAATACCTGGGCTTTGTGGGATTCACCCAACAATTATTCAGTGGAGGTTTCTAATAATGGGAAAAATTGGAGTACCCCAATAGCCACTGGATCAGGAACTTTAGGTATTACTGAAATTAAATTTCCGCCACAGCGCGCTAGATATATCAGAGTGAAACAAAATGGCACTGATCCTTTATACCATTGGTCCATTTATGAGTTAAGTGTTTTTAATATTAAATAATGAAAAAATTACTAAAAGGGTATTTCCCTAAATTCAAATATGCTTTTTTAGCACTATTTATTATTTTATTTTTTTGTCAATTTTCAAGGGGTCAACAGAAAAAAATAAATAACACAAATCGGCCTAATATTATTTTCATTCTTACCGATGATCAAAGATGGGATATGTTAGGCATTGCAGGTAACCCCATTATAGCAACACCTAATATTGACAATATTGCTAAGAAAGGGGTTCGGTTTACGCATACATTTGTTACAACCCCTATTTGCGCTGCTAGCAGAGCAAGTATATTAACTGGCCTATTTGAGCGAACACATGATTTTACTTTTAACAAACCCCCGCTACAAAAAGCGTATATGGATATAAGCTACCCATATCTTTTAAAAAATGCAGGTTATCGTACCGGTTTTGTCGGAAAATTTGGCGTTAAATTAGCAACTTCTATTGATAGTATTTTTTCATCAAAAAATGTAAACGGATTTCCCTATTGGAAAGAGGTGGGCGGAAAGAAAAAATACCTCACTGATTTGCAAGGGGACCAAGCCATTCAATTTATTCAGGGATCTGTTCAACAAGAACCCTTTTGTTTATCGCTTAGTTTCAGTGCTCCTCACGCAGATGATGATTCTAAAGAACAATATTTTTGGCCTGCTTCCTTGGACTCCATGTATGCTTCAGTAAAAATGCCGATACCAGCAACTGCAAGGAAAGAATTTTACGATTCATTACCTGATTTTTTAAAAGGCACAATGAGTAGGGAACGCTGGCATTGGCGGTTTGATACACCCGATAAATTTCAACAAATGGTTAAAGGTTACTACCGAATGATCACTGCCGTTGATCAAACAGTTGGGAGAATAACTGATGAATTAAATAAACTCGGTATCGCTGATAATACCATTATTATTTTTATGGGTGACAATGGTTATTATTTGGGTGATAGGGGATATGCCGATAAATGGCTGATGCATGATGTATCGATACGTGTACCATTAATAATTTATGACCCAAGGAAATCTGCTACATCAAAAAAAGTATTTGATCAAATGGTATTAAACATTGATGTTGCTCCTACTATTTTAAGTTTAGCAGGAATCCCTATACCCAAGCAAATGCATGGCAAAAGTTTATTGCCTCTAATAAATGGATCCGTAAAAAAATGGTATGACACTATATTTTGTGAACACTTGATGATTGAGCCAAAAATTCCGAATAGTGAATGTATTCGAACGAAGCAATGGAAGTTTATTAGGTATCCGCATCATCCAGAATATATTGAACTTTACAATTTGATCAAGGATCCATTAGAAGAACATAATTTAGCCAACCAAAAAATTTATAAGGAAATAATTAATCAGTTTCATTTACAATGCGATAAAAAAATTAATACATTACTGACTAATAGGGTAAAATGGTTGAACTAAATAGTACATAATTAAAACCAAAAATAATGAAGATGCAACGAATCGTATTATCTGCATATTTTTCCGTGATAAGAAAAATAATTGGGGTAAAATTCCTCATCGCTACTATTTTTTTTAGTTTATTTAGCGCTCTTGCTTTGGCACAAGAGAATGTAAATAAGTCGATGAAAAAAGGAAATATTGGTGGTTACATGATTACCAAGGTTGAAAAAGTGAATGAATCATTTAATGCAGGCTACTCGATGTATGCAGCTGCATGGCCTTTGATCAAAGAATATCCTGGAAGGAGTTTTCAATCCGGTTTGTTTGGTACTTGGATGCATCCTTCGTATGATGGACCTTTACCGGTAGAAAAATTATATACTGATATTGAAGGAGGTCTTGGCTGGTGGCGTGATACAGAATTTGCTACCGCTACGCCTAAATTTATCATGGGTGGTGTTCAGTTGGATTTTACTGGATGGGCCAATGGGCCTGGTGCCGGTAAGGGAAGGGACTGGAGCAAACCCAAAGGGAAATATGGTATTGCACAGCTAAGTCCTTGGCTATTGTATCCTCCCGATGGACTGAACCTTAAGCAGGGTACTTCAGGCGAATGGTTTGGTAGTGGCTATCTGCCATTGCCACTCAGTGAACCAAAAATAACTACTGCAGGTAAAGACGTTGTTACAGGAAATCAGTGCTGGACCCTGTTCCTCAATACAGGAAATTTTAAAGGTCCGGTCGCATTCTTTACTCCTTATTTTTGGAGTGAGGCATCCGTTGACAATCCACTTTTAAGCGGCTTGTTTTTAGATACCCGCCCATCCAAAGCGAATAAACCATTTCAGATGGAAACACAGCATATCCATTCCGCTGAAGCCACTGATTCCAAAGGTCAAATATATGCGCGTATGGCTACAACTCAGTACCCTGTGGGACCTGATGGCAATTCAGAGTTGCTTCATCGGCTGATGGTGTATAACAAGCAAGCACTCTGGGATGATGTAGCAGCCTGGTTTAAAGGAGGAAAGCCCGCTGATGGCATTATTGATGTGACGAATGCTAGTATGCAAAAGTTTGAAAAAGGAGTTAGATCAAACTGGAAATTTTATGGCGATCACATTCCTAAGGAAAAACGTGCCTTAATGAATATTACTTCTTACATGGATGCGAACGTAACTGATTCAGCTACTTTAAAAGTCCGTTGGGAAGGTGACTTAATAAAAAGAAGAAAATTAATAAATGGCGAAGTAATAACACTTCCTGAATATTATAAACTGGTTAAATCTGGGAATGACGATATAGGCACTTGGATTGCAGTGGCAGATACTGAGGTACCGGCTGAAACTGGTCTACATGGGGTAAGCTTTGGTAGGGCTCAAGATGACAGAACTTCCCTCGTTTATACTACGCCTGAAGAGGAAAAAAGTAGTTGGAAAACTCCAGGACCTGCTGCAGGACCTTTCAAAGTAAAATTGGGGGATGGAAGTACCCTTACTTATTATTGGTATCGATTTGCTGACCAACCTGCATTACTTAATGCTAATTTAAGTAATAAGGAACGCGAAGAAATTCAAAGACGTGTTGAACTTCTTCATCGGAATTGGACAAGAGATCGCGAATACCTTCCTCCACCAATGAGCGGGAAATTAGCTTATTTAGATCCGGCCTTGATCGTTACTCCTCCAAAAGGAATGGAGATAGGTTTTGTTCCAATCGTTACAAAGCAGGGATTGGAAAAATAGATATATTTATATTACTCCGATGAAAATAAATTAAGATGATACTATTAATAAATTTTTTCCTATGAAAAAAAAATCGATTAACCCTAAGTTTTTCAACTGCGCCTGGTTGACTATTTTTTTTCTTTTACACTTTGTGAATAATTTATTTGCTCAGTCATCCAATAAAGTATTTCCTGGAGCCAATGAGAAGACACCTGCGAGGTCGGAGTATTTTTCTTGGATCAATAATACCAATGAAGGGACCACTGAAAAACAAACCTTGAGCAACCTTAATTTTTTTCAATATTTACATGATGAGTATGGCATGGTGTTGGATATTTATGCTTTTGATGCAGGGGCAATTGATGGTGCCGGATATTACGGATCGACACAATCAACTAAATTTAAAACGCAGTTTCCAAATGGCTTAAAGGGCTTAGCAAATAAGTCGGTAAAAATGGGTACCCGATTTGGTGTATGGGGTGGTCCGGATGGTTTTGGAAATACGCCGGAGGAAGAAAAGCGTCGCCAAGATATGATGGTTTCTCTTACCCGTGATTACCGGTTCGAACTTTTTAAATTTGATGCTGTTTGCGGTGACTTAAGAAATGATAAGCAAGATGCGTTTATCAAAATGATGACCGAATCCAGAAAATATAATCCTAATCTTATCCTACTCAATCACCGAATTAATCTTGGACCTGAAGCGATTAAACATGCAACTACCTGGTTGCTTGGTGGTGCAGAAACTTATATTGATGTTCATATGACTAACAACCAGACTGCCACACATCACAGGGCTGGAGCGCTTTCCAGAAAGCTGGTTCCTGGATTGCAACGTTTAACGGAGGATCACGGTGTTTGCCTTTCATCCTGCCTCGATTATTGGGAAGATGATTTGGTTCTTCAGGCATTTAATCGAAATCTAATTCTTGCCCCAGAGATTTATGGTAATCCTTGGTTTTTGCGAGATGATGAATATCCAAGACTAGCCAGAATATTTAATTTAACTAGAAAGTATAAAGAAATACTTGTGAATGGGATGGTTCTTCCGGAAGATAAATATGGTGAAAAAGCGGTTTCAAGAGGCGATGACAAAACGCGTTTAATCACACTTCGAAATTTAACTTGGGAGCCTATTACCACAACAATAAAGTTGGATGAGGAGATTGGACTTGGCGAAGGCGCTGTGGTTGAACTAAGGCAATATCATCCGGTCGAAAAACTGATTGGTCGATATCAAAAAGGGCAAACCGTAAAAATTGAAGTGCTTCCATTTCGTTCCACTCTTTTAATGGCCTCATATGCAAAATTTTCTGAACCATCTATTGAAGGGAGTGATTATGAAATAGTAAGGGATGTTGAAGGAAAACCACTCAAGATTAATTTACTTGCTTTTCCAGGTGAAAAAAAGAATATCACTTTTCATGATGCGGAGCATTCTTTTACGAAGGTAATGATGGATGGTAAACCCATCAATGAATTGTTAAAGGGTAAACCAATTGAAATAATTTTTCCGGGAACACCATTAAAGGAAAAGTATCACCGAAAATTGGGTGATATGAAATCAATACCTGTACCTAATGATGCTGAAGCACTTTATGAAGCAACTTGCTTTGCAGCCGATAATAATGCTTTAGAGGCTCGTTCACTATTGCGTTCTGGACCAACAAAAATTCCTCAGGTGCAAAAAGCAAGGGATGCTTTTTTTACGCAGCAGTTGTTTGTGGATCGGGGATTATGGGATCGAAATTTGTTTGATGGTGATATCAAAACGTCTTTTTATCCGAGTAGAAGGCAAGGTAGAACGGATTTGCGAATCAACGGTGGTGCATTTCGATTGGATTTAGGCGCACTAAATTCACTTGACAGTATAAAAATTATTGTTGGAGACGAGCAAGCACTTCAGCCTTTTAAATCTTTTGAAGCCATCCGGGTACAGACCTCTGTTGATTTAAAAACATGGTCCCCTATTTTGCTGTTGGCCGGAAAAGCGATGGTTTTACAGCTAGACCCATCTATGCCCATAAGATATTTGCGATTCCCAAGTTCTCCTGAAAAGATTTTAGAAATCGAAGGTTTCCTAAATGGAAAGGCAGTGAATAGAAACCTTTGGAGAGCATCTAATTTATTCAGTGCTTATCGTTCAATGACTGCGAAAGCCGCATTTGAACACAGCTTTGTGCTCAATGAAATTCCCAAAGGAAGTTACCTGGCAGTAGCGCTAAACGGTACACATGGGATTGAAGGAGCTTATGCAGCTTTACGTGTAAATGGAAAACTGGTTGGGGCACCCGATCGAAGTTTATCCTATAGAAGCAATACATGGGAATATCCTGTGCCATCAGACGATTCAAACTATACCTATTATTTTCCGTTGACAGAAGAAATGAAAGGAGCAAAGATAGAGGTGGTGGTAATGGTAATGAAAGAAGGTATTGCAAAATTTAATCCCGAAGTATGGATTACGGCTTATCCAATTCCTTATGAAAAGAAAGAATTAACACTTTACTAAAAAAGTGGATTGCTGATAATAAATTTTTAAAAATGAAAATTACAAGTTTTGTTTTATTTTTTTTATTCCTAACATCGGGAAACCTAATGTATTCCCAAGTTCGTCCGAACCATATTTTTGATAATAATATGGTATTGCAGCGTGACCAGCCGATTAGAATATGGGGATCGGCAGCTCCATTGGAAAAAATAAAAATTGAGTTTGGAGGACAGGTCAAATCCGCTAATGCAAATAAGCAGGGGGAATGGTTTATTTATCTTGATCCAATGATAGCAAGTGCACAGCCACGAAAAATGAATGTGTCAGGTATAAAAAGTTTGGTACAATTCACCAATGTACTAGTTGGGGATGTTTGGATACTCGGAGGGCAGAGTAATATGGAGCTTGACCTTGCAGCACTCTATCACGGGGATGCTGAAATTTTATCAGCGAACTTTCCGAATATTCGACTTATGACCATACCAAGTTCTGCAGATCATTTACCAAAAAAGGATTTCGAGCGAATAAATGAATATGATAGCTGGCATGAACGATATGATATGAAAGGATATTGGTTTCCTTGTTCACCCAAATCAGTTACTACATTTTCTGGATTGGGATATATTTTCGGCAGACGTATTCATATGGCTAGTAAGATACCCATTGGATTAATCGATTTGTCATTGGGGGGTACTACCGTGGAAGCATGGTTATCTCCTAATACCCTTCTTTCAATGCCTGAAAATAATTCTTTGCTAAAACAATGGAATGATAAGGAAGCAGCATTTAATCCGGTTGAAGACCTTAAAACAAAAATTAGCAATTGGGAGAAAAGAACTGCCGAACAAAAAAGGAAAGGAGAGGAGACGGCTCCAAAGCCTTTGGTAGCTTCAGTAAGACCGGCGCTTGATAGAAATTTTCCGGGATCATCGTATACAGGGATGGTAGCAATTATTGGCGGGCTCAGTGTAAAAGGAGTCGTGTTTCATCAGGGGTATAATAATGCCCTAGGCGACGCACGTCCTAAATTGTATGCAGCTAATTTCAAAGCATTAATTTCAGATTGGAGAAATTTATTTAATAATAAGCAATTACCTTTTGGAATTATAGAGTTCAGTGCCGGGGGAGAACCACAGACATTGGATAATTTTGAATTGAGAATGTTGGACCCATCACCCTATATTCGAGAGGGACAGTTTAATGCTTATAGGGGTATATCCAATACCGGTTATGCTTGTGCTTATGACCAACAAGTAAACTGGTACCATCCTCAAAAAAAAGTGGAATTGGGCGAAAGGATGGCGCGATGGGCTTTGTCAACTCAGTATGGATTTAATCTGGGATGGGAACCTGCAGTTGTTGAAGGTATTGAAAAACTGAAAGACAAGATAATTGTAACTTTTAGTAAACAGGTGAAATCATCGGATGACCGTCCTATGGAAGGGTTTTCAATAGCAGGTATTGATCGTCATTTTTATCCTGCAAAAGCGGAGTATTTGAAAATGCAAAATGAAAAGGGACAAAAAGTAAATGATAAAAGAAGAGTTATTGTATGGAATGACCTAGTTGAAAATCCAATAGAGTTGCGTTATGCTTGGGCACGTAATCCCCTAGGCAATCTTGTAAATGATGCAGAAAGAATTATTCCTGTTCCTCTTTTTAGAACCGATAATTGGGATTATCCAGAAGCTCCGTATTTATCCAGTGAATATGAGTTATACAGACAAAAACAGAAAACTATTCAGCAGCAAGCTGAACAATTGGCAAGAATAAGAGTAATCCAAGAAGCAGAAAAGTTGATTAAAGAAAACAAAAAATAAGATTAATATTAGCAAGTACTTAAAATAATTTAAATAAGATACCATGAAAAATAGTAGCATATTATTTATCGTTTTTGTTGCACTGTTGTTTCAAACAGTTGCTTTAGCTCAGCCTGCAATTAATTTATTTTCCACTGGTGAACATAGTGTTTACCGGGAGGAACCAAAAACTATTTCACCATTATTAAAAGGGGAAAGTTTAAATTTTATGGGCAACCGTTATTTTACATTTAGTACCGTTGTCCGAGTGAATCAGATTGAAACTTCACGTGATAAAAATTCAGGTGTTGATGAATCGGATATCCACTCTCCAGAGGCAGCACGCAAGTTTCGTGAAACCATAGAAAAGTGTTGGCCTGGTGCTCGAATTACATGGACATTCAGCTGGCTAGCACTGAAGGATCAGCGGCCCAATTATTTGGATATAAAAAAATTGGTTGTTGCCTATCATAAAAAGTATGGCGATGAAATTACTTTTTTACCAGGAGGATATTTTGCCAACATGTATAATTCCCGTGAACAGGTGAACCGCGATTTGCATGAGGGTTTGAAGATGGTTTCGGAAATGGTTGGTGGAGGATATCGTCCTAAAAGTGTTGTGGCTGGTTTTCTCTCTGCAGAAAATCTGCGTTATCTTGCGGAAGAAGAAGGTATTCATGTTAGTCAGGGAAATATTTGGAGCCAGTATGCTGTTGATAATGGAGATGGGGAAGGTTCAATTTCCTATCCTTATTATCCCTCGCGCGAACATTTTTGTAAGCCAGCGCAGGGAAAAGAGGATTTGATTGATTGTGTAAACTTAGACGGATGGACTGTTGATTTTCTAAATGCCAGATATCCTGTACCGCGATTTATAAACGGGATACGATGTGGAAGCAGGCAAGGAGTGGGTCCTATTGAGACCATTCTACGTCAAGGAACTGAGCTTGGAACCAAAGAGATACTTTCCACTACTGCTGCGCATTTTGATACAGGATTCGAGCTCAACAAATTTGCTTGGGTTACCTGTATTTGGGAACTTGGCTTAGTGGATTTAGAAAAAAGAGATCATAACCGACACGATGGATTAGATGGACTAGAAATATGGCTTAATGAAATGAAGCGACGTTGGCCAGAAACAAAATTCATCACCCATGGGGAATTTGGAATGCTATGGCGTGAGCAGTTCAAAAACAATGATAGTATCAACTATCAATTTGTTCAAAGAGGATCTGGTGTATGCGGTTCAGAACCTGAAAAAGAAATTAGATGGTTCATGAACAAAGATTTTCGGCTCGCTTTTTTAAGGGATTGGAAAACCAACACCCCCGAAAAACTTATCGATTTTACGCGCTATGATCTCAAGGCGCAAGAACCCGATGATCCTAAGCCTGGACAGAATACTAGAAATTGGAGTTTATTTAATCGGATTAATCAAAAGGGACTTCGTCCACAGGATAAACCCATTGATATTGGACAACTTCCTGCAAGTGAACTTTTAATGATCAGTAAAAGATACCCAGGTTTGATCCCCAACTTGTAACGAAAACAATATTTATTTCTTAATAAAGGGTAATTTGATTACAGAAGGATATTGTTTAGAATGGTGAATTTTATTCTCCACCACTATGCCTTTAGATTCATCGTAGTTATTTCCTCCAGTGTTAAGGTTACGATCGAATCTAGGAAAATTACTACTAGATACTTCGATGCGAATTTTATGACCTGCTGGAAAATAATTAC
>Ga0214168_1000021_pt1 | contig 58084 bp, 67 predicted proteins | sample LakMenepilimnion_FD_153002 | JGI IMG/M metagenome (GOLD analysis project Ga0214168, IMG submission 153002) | Freshwater microbial communities from Lake Mendota, WI - Practice 29OCT2010 epilimnion v4 | ecosystem: Environmental > Aquatic > Freshwater > Lake > Epilimnion/Euphotic zone | place: Lake...
ACCAGCAGCATTACCATCAGCATAGATTTCGTCACCAAAAGAGTCTTCAATTTCAAAGACCATTGAGTTAACGATGTCAGATGCCAACTTAATAATGCCTTCGGCAGTGCCTTGATTTTTAAGCTTTTCAAATTTACCAAGTGCATCTGTCACAGCATAACCACGCCAATCAAGTTGTGCGGTCTTGTAGCGGTTAACTTTGCTAAAAGTCAAAGTGTCGCCGTCAGTGATAGTACGCAAAGGTGATTTTTTGTATTTCACCTTCCAGTCCATGAGATCACCAGAGTTGTTGAAAGTCACACGACCACGATCTTGCAACATAGCAAGAATCTTGCGGTTACGCATGATGTTATCTTCAACATCTTTGATGTATTGATGGATCGTTGTGTTCAGTATTCTTTGCCATTCAGCCATAACAATAAACCCTTATATTCTCCGGTATTACCCGTGGGGCGGGAAATTAAAAACATTATCGTGAACGATTAAAACTACCCTCAGAAACCCCATTGGCTTCTAATGACTGACGCATTCTCTGCGCCAAATTCAAGGCTTTGTTTTTCACTGCGCCACTGCTTGATAAAGCAGCTGCGTCCGAATTGCCGATCCTAGACAAAGCATTACCTTGTCTCGCTGGAGCCTGTTGAACAAACTGCTGCTTCTGCTGTTCGCCCTGTTGGCGTTGAGCAACTTGTTGAGCTTGTTGTTCTCTAGCTTGTTGCAATCGCATCTGAGATTGTTGATAGTAATCTCGATACTGTGCATTCTGCTGTGCTTCTCGTTGAGCTTGATGCTTCAGGTAATCACGCTGAACCATAGATGAAGCATAAGATGCTCGCTGGTTCTCGTTAGTTATTCCTGAAGATGCAGCTTGCTGAACATAGTGAGCAAAAGCTTTACCATAAGGGGTTAAAGCTGGTTTACCAGTATTTTGATCATAGACAAGCTTGCCTTGCTGATCACGCTGGTGTAGCCAGCTACTGTTTTGTGAGATATAATCTTTAGCAAAGGATTGAACCTGTTGCTGATTATCTCGCTCGCTAAGAATCTTTTCAATTAAACCTTTAGCAACCTCTTCGATACCGGGCTTAATCGCCCCTACTGGATCAAATGCAAATTGCTCTAGGAATTTATCTCTGTGCTCAATAGCACTGGAGTATTTATTGATTAAGTCAGGAGGAGCACCGGGTAAAGTAGTAAGGTTTCCATTGGAATCTCTTACAACCTTTGATCGCCATTCAGGATCAAACTCTGGAGCTTTCCACCAAGACTCTTGAGCAGGTGCAGCTTTAGCAGCTTCTGCAGCTTGTTTTTCTTTTAGCCAGTTATTAAAGTCGCCAGCATGTTGCAGATACTGATTACCATACTGAGCCATCTGCTGTAGCTGCTGAGACTGTTGCGCTTTTGCAACTAGATCTCTAATAGCTTCAGCATCATTCGTGTAACTACTAGCGTCATAGCCATAGCGAGCGACAGCTTCACGAACTGTGTACTGTTGTTGTTGCGGTGTTTGCTGTTGTTGTGGTGGAGCGTTTACCGAAGCAGGGCTAGTGCCGTATCCGTTAGGAGCACCATTGCGCTGATTAGGAGCTGCCACATATTGTTGCGGACTTGATTGCCCACCTTGACCACCTGAAGTTTCAGGGGAAGACGAACCAGTAAACTCACCACCGCTTGTTTGCGGTTCGGATGGCATACCAGAAGATTCTGGTACTGAACTGGATTCTGACTGACCAATAGTTTCTGGGTCCATGTTTTTCCTTTTGACTACAACTAATTTGTAGTAACTTAAATATGATTGGTTCCAAATAAAAAGTCAAATAAAAAAACCCCCAGTTTTACCTGAGGGTTCTTTTTTATCAGAAAGGAAGGTCTTCGTCATCACGACTTGGAGCCTTCTTTGGTGGCACAACCTCAAACTCGGCATCTATCTCTTCACCATCCTCTACTAGATTAGCCCCTTCTAGTATCTTAGATGCGTCAACATCACCATCTTCAGCAAATAAACGCTTTAAAAGTAGCCTTTGCAGGGTCCCAATACGCTCATTTATAAGCTTCATTTCCTTCAAAATAGCCCCCATTTGGTCACTATTTCCACCACTTTGGCCCCCTGTTTGACCCCTTTTATCGGTCTCAATCTTGTGGCCAGCAGCTCTAGCGAACCAATTGAGGATAAATTCTGGATACCACTCATCTTTTTTCTGGCGATCTGGTTCTTTTTCCAACCAATCCACCATCTTATTGATCTGAACATCGACATTTACAGTAGGAAACTTCTTCGCTGCCTCTCGCAATACGGGTTGTGGTATGGTGTATGTACCATGCAACCTCCCGTTTCGTGATGGCAACTTGTATTCTTTAACTTCTGACATAACTAACACTCCTCAACGCTAGGAAAACGATGCTTCATGCAGGTGTTCTTCCGTAGAACGCCCGTTTGTTATAGCATCATATGAAAAATCGTTCTGAACAACAGGCATATCATCAAAAGAGTTGGTGCGCTTAATCAAGTATGGGTACAAAGGCTTAAGGTTCTCAGTGGTTGTACACCCTGCCCCTATGCCTTTCGCACCTTTCAGGAAGATCTGCTTCCTTTTCTCTTCATCTAAGGCTTTAAACTCTTCAATCGTCAATCCAATCATGGATAAGCTGTAGCTTAGGTCACAATCGTACCTTCTCTGCATTTCTCGCTTCCATCCCGGAAAGGTTTGTTGATATACCTCAATTTGTAGGATGAATCGCTTGGAGTTTGCTGCATTAAGCAGCTTATCCCTACCGATTGCACAGTGACAGGTGCATAAAGCTGTAACGCCATTCAAAACTAGCACATCTCCGTTGGATTTCTTGCGAATACTCTTAGGATGGGGCACTGGTACATACCCTTCGCACTTACAATCACCGCACTGGAACCTTCCAGACTGGATTTCTACCTTGATTTCTTCTTCTTTAGAGCGTTCTAGCTGAATGATGTCAACAATGGTTACTAATATATTCGGATCGAACTCGATTTTATTTCCAGAATTATTAAATAAAATTTTTTGAGTGGCTTTAGTCACCTCTTTAGCGGTATAAACCAAGGCCTCAAAGTCAGCAACCATTCGCCTTAAGGCAATTATCTGATCTTTGGTGTTCCATTTGGTTCTGGCAACAATCCAATTAACCCATTGACCGAAGTCATCTATGTTTTCTGCTGGAATAATAACTCACCCCTTTCGTGGATAAGATGTGTGACGGATAAACTTACTATAACTTGTAACTAAAGCAATAGAATGTTGATTTTTTTTAAACAAAAGGAGAAGTCGTGCGTAAAATATTGTTCGTAAACTGGCTAGAAGAAATGAAACTAATGAACTCGCTTAGGTGTAGACTAGTTTCAGAAAACATCAATGCGTCTAACACGGTTGTAGTAGCTGTATCCACCGATTACTCCTCAGTAATCGCCCAATACCTTAGGCATCAGCTATCTCACGATGGGGAAATCTGTGCAGGGTTTGGTGTTGATGTGCCTTACCCTGATCAAGAGTTTGATGATGATTTTGTTAACGCTTTCTTAGCTACCTTTTACCTTAATCTGATACATGTTAAAGACAAAAAGATCCTCTTAGTAGAGGCAGGTGTCATTCGAGGTGGTAATTACACTAAAATCGTTGAGCTAATTAAAGAAAACCTTAAGCTAACCAACGAGATCCTAACACTTACCATGTTTGAAAACTACGGAAGTAAGTTTAAGTCTGACTTTGTAGGCAAATACTACGATGATCTGACGGAAGATCTCACCTTTTGGTGGGAAAAGCCTAATAACCATTGGCCAAGTTAAGTAAGAATGCTCATTAGCTTTTTTGTTTGATTGGTTTTTCTCAATTCTTGACACTCAGTAATTAAATCCTGAATTACCTGAATGCCATACTCGCATACACCCCTTGCGTTCAAGTGGTCGTAGAGATCCTCATAGCCTTCCCAACCATCAATTTCACGCTTAATTTGGTCGTTCTTAACTAATTCCAGTATTTGGTCAATATCGCTTAAAAAGTCTTCTGATTCTAGCCAATTATCTTTTCTTGCTTTTGACATCCTAGGTTCCTTTCGAGTTCCTGTTCTAGCCCTGAGACCCAACCATTGGGATCTTCAGAATCTTCTAACTTACCGTAGTGATAAGTGTAGTCAAGTTCAACATCGTTGTAAGAATTAAATTTAGGATCAATCATAAACTTATTGGCTCGCTCAGACAGCTTAAAAACTGGCTCTGATTTATCCCTAGTGTCACTTAAGATCTCGTACTTAAGGGCTATTGGGCTAACTCTAAGCCGTATAATCTCAAAGATTGTGCCAATGTTCGCTTTAAAAAAGTTCTGTCGATTGTATAAACCATAACCCTTGTATTGATTTACAAACAACCAGCAAAGTTTAGCTGCATATTCTTTTAATTCCTCGTACCTTTCATCCCCAGAACCAAGCGATTTGTATATCTCAGGGCATTGCTCTTGGAAAGACTTTTTAAATGAGATCACACCATTTTGTGGTAATGCGAAGCATGAAGATTTTTGACCACTCTTGGCTGACACTAAGCTTTCAGACTCGCTCTGATTGACACAAAGGGTTTGATTTTGATATATGCCTTCAGGGTGTGGGGGATTAAAAGGGGTGAAGGGTGTGGGTGATAGAGGTGTGGAGTGAGGGGGTGTATAGAGAGGGGTTGTAGGGGAGAGAAAAGAGGGGGAGAGAGGAGTAGGGGAAAGAGGGTGCAGGGACAGGGGAATAAAGGGGGAGAGGGATTTTATGGTTTTTAGCGTTTTTGAGCGTTTATTTTGCGTCAAATGCTCTTCGTCTGGGTCAAAATTAGCTGGTGGCTTTGGCTTGATTTGCTTAGTAATTTTCAGGATTTGGACTGCGCTGATTCCAGCGATAGTCAGCTTTTTCATCCATTTCACCGCAACCATCGCATCGCAAAATCCCGGAATGCCTACCGCATCATCGATCTCCTGCCAGCTCATACCCAAGATCCATTCGTTTTGGTGGGCTTCTGCCTCAACTGCAAGTACCCAAAGCAAGAAGATGGCTCCTAGAGCCTCTGTAGTGGGCCTATTTAGCGATATTACTAACGATTTGAGTTCTGGGTCATCTAGCAGGTAGATCGTTAAAAATTCAGGTGGTTTTGGGATTCTCTTCGCCATGGTATTTTGTGCCTTTCTTGACAACAACCAACGCTTGTTCCAAAGTGGATCGATGATCTTAGCTACTTTTTTTGCAAGATCAAATGCTTTCCTATTGTTTTTTTAAAATACTCGCCTATGATGCCTATGTACGACTGTCCAAACCATGGTCGCACTCCTTTCGAGGGCCGGAGCTACCAACGCTAGTTCCGGTCTTTTTTATGCACTTTTTGCGCTCCAGCGCAGATGACATGTCCCGAATGCCAAACTGGAAAATAGCCAAAAATTATGGTTGATGACCGTAACCTATACTGGGGGTCCGTCCGGGGGCCTACGGGGTATCCTACCTAGCTTGCCTAAGCCCTGCAATTGCTAGGTATCTGCTATCGTCCTATATCGTTATGGTTCCAATACCGAGCAATAGGTTGTTCGATATCTAGGCAATGGTGTAATGGTGCATAAGCCCTTAAGCCGTTACCATAACTGGCAAGCGTCAACGGATCTTTACCGGCATTGTCAAAAATTATTTTCAGTAATAAAACACTATAAAAATAGGCGTTTCGAATTATTCCGATATTTCTTTTTACCCTAGCGTCATTTATCTATATGATAACACCTCGGTTATTGGTTTTGTTTCAAGTCGATAATCGAACGGCTTTTACTCTGCCCAGAGTAAACGCCGGGCCCGAAGATCTTTTAAAACTTAGGTTGGATAGGGTAAAACACCTCGAAAGGGTTTTTACTATGGTTAAGTCTATTTCTTCTATTGTTAATGTTTTCGCTAAGTTAAATGAAAAATCAGAACTTGTAATCGGTAAGCAGTTACAATTGCAAGCGCATGGTTTTATTGAGATGGCAATAAGCTTAGTGGATAGAATCGAAAACACTATTACTGAAAATGATACACTGGCCGATATTCGTAAAGAATATAACGAATGTTTACTAAGTGTAAATTTGAAGGGTAGTAATTACGGTTTTTCTAATGTTCTTAAAATTGGGAATATTGCCAAGAAAAACAAACCTTGGCTGTTGGGTTTTAAAAGCTTAACAGCCTTGGCCGTTGGCTTAGGTGCTTTTAGCAGTGTGCCAAGTTGCAAGGGTATTGCAGCCCTAGAAATAATGGCTGTAAAGGGTACGGTCGACGATCAAATAAAACAGATCGACAACAGCCTTGCAAATGAGCAAATTCGTGAGATTGTGAACACTGTTAAGAATATTCCCAATAAGCCAAAAATTGATGATTCTAAGGCTGTTAAGCCTGTTGATAGTGTTAAGCCTGTTGAAACTGTTTTTGCAGAGTCTAGGGCTGTTGATACTGTTGAAGAAAAATCAGCCTTGGCCGTTGCTAAGATCATAAATAGCAACAGGGATAACGAAGCTTTTTTAATTGCATTCTGCGCCGATTGTTTTAACCTTGGCTGTTTAAATCAACTGGCCGAACAAATTGAAAAGACTAAAAAGAATGTAAAATCAGTAAGTTTAAAAGGTTAATTTGTAGTGGTTTTTGTGTGTTTTTTCTTGTTTTAATTATCTACCCTATCCTACCTAGTTTACCCCTCTTACTTGTTGTAAGGGGGGTTTTTTTATGCCCTGTTTTTTCCAGTTTTACTCTGCCCAGAGTAAACGGCCACAAATAACCCTGACGCATGCGCCACGATCAATAAGAAGATCAATGCACCCACGCCCACGGGACAGCCACAATTCTAAACTTGTTGTGACAGCCACTGCTATTGACACTAGAGATCTATTGTGTTACAATACTGATCGGTTGGTGATATGGTTTGAATTTCATATGGTTACAGCGTTGGTAACCGCCACTATCACTAACCCAGTTTTACTCTGCCCAGAGTAAATGGAAAGGATTTCCCATGTTGGTCTTAACCGTATCCGATAGTAACTGTTTAGAAATCACCCATGGGGGCGAGAAACTTGTCATCTTTTTTGAAGACAAAGTTAAGGTCGGCATCAAGGCTAGTAAGGACTTTGATATCAAGCGGGTTAAGCTTGAGAAGTCCAAAGCAGAGTAGTTTTACTCTGCCCAGAGTAAACAGCCACGCTTGAGTGTCAGCGTGGTTGTTTCTTTTAACTGACACTTCAAAGGAGTTTGCGATGAACGAATGGATGGAATGTATGTGGTGCAATAATACAGAACTTGACTGCACAATCATAAGGACACCAAGTCCTTATTGCGGTGTAGCACTAACTTGTATCGAGTGTGTCAAAAAGGAAAACCGCCATCGGAACGGTGCGCCAAAAATACCTCTAAAGGAAGATTACGATAAAGCTAACGGTATCCCCACGGACACTTTTATTGTTTAACCCCACGAAAGGAGGTTGCAATGACCAATAGTTTGCTTCGGGATATCCTCAAAGTGATAGGAAAGGAATTGATTAGGCAATCAAAATCAAAGGGCCCTGTTGGTGGCCAAGAGTTCCACATCGAAAGCTTCTGGCGATTGCCAGATGATAAAGAAGGTGGTTTTCGCTTTGAAGTTACCACTTGGGACGAAGAGTCCGAAGATCCAAGGGTAACCGAAGTTTTGTCTTACCCAAAACTTATGGCTTTGATCGCCACAACTATGATTGACCCATGCCTTAGCGCAGTTTGCGCTGAGGTAAACAAGAATTAACCCCCACGATCAAGCCCTAGGGAGTGCCACAGATAGCTTGTTGCTATTGGTTGGTGTTTGATACTCCCTAGGTCTTGTCTTTAAGAAAGGCCCAGAAGATGGAAACTTCAGAACCATGCCGTTGTGGCGAAATCCGGTCATGCAAGGAATGCAGAGATCGGGTCAACAAAGTCTTAGACAAACTAAAAGAAAGGGATAAGAATGAAAAGGATAAGCAACAATAGGGTCGGCTACCACATTCAAACAAGGTCAGAGTTCCAGACCCATACTGGCAGTATGTATGGCCAAAAGCTAGGCGACAACGGGTTCGTAGTCTACAGCTACGGGCCACATTGGCCCTTAGCACTATGGAACGGGCGTTTTTGGCTTCTCAACACAGAGAGGTCAAGCGTCACCACTAACCGCCACAACACGATTACCCGTCTGGCATGTCCAGATTGGGTAGGTTGCCCTAAAATTGAGCTTGAACATGCGATAAAACGCATGTATCGAGAAGTTAGTGCTTGACACTAGCCAAGTAATCTGCTATAATGTATATTGTCAGTTGAGTTGCGTTGACTCGACTGACAGTTTGTTTCAGTTGCCTTGTTTATCAGTTTACTCTGCCCAGAGTAAACGCCACTTCTCTCGAAAGGAGAATCAGTAATGTTGATCAGTAAGCTTTCAGGGTTCATATCCAAGTGTTGGGACGCAAGTGTTGTTCCAATGGTGAGTGGTTCACCCGGCTTGGCAAAGTCATCCGTTGTCCGTCAGTTGTGCGATAGCAAGGGTTATCGCATGGTAGATATCAGGTGTTCCATGCTGGAACCAACTGACTTCAGGGGTCTACCATACATCCACGATGGTCATGTTGCATGGGGCAAGCCATCACAGCTACCAGCTGATGACGGGGTTGTAACCGTACTCTTCCTTGACGAATTTACACAGGCATCAAAGCAAGTGCAAGCTGCATGCTTGCAGTTAGTCTTAGATCGTGCATTCGGTGACTTTGCGCTCCCTGCTAACACTCTCATAGTCCTAGCTGGCAATAAGTCGAGCGATAGAGCTGGTTGCACGGGCCTAATCAGCCCCATGGCGAACAGGCTTTGTATCGTCGAGGTCGAGATGGACCTTGACAGCTGGCTACCATGGGCATACAGCCACGGCATTAAGAAGGAAGTCTGTGGTTTCATAGAGATGTGCCCACAGCACTTGTCTCCCGGTGTGCCAAAGGTAGATGGCACTCCCTTTCCAACGCCACGGTCATGGGAGATGCTTAGTCGGTTCGAGGACCCCGATTACGACATCATAAATGGGTTGATAGGGCCAGCTGTGGCCCCATCATATTACGGTTGGCTTAGCGTGTTCGGGAAGTTCGATCTTCCCAAGATGCTAATGGACCCATCTGGCTGCGACATACCAGATGGCCAAGACATTAGGTATGCAATCACAGCTGGCTTGGCAGAGCGCAGCACGAATGCGTCAGAGAAGGAGCTTGACGCTTGCGTCACCTTGTCTACAAGGATGAGCCCTGAGTTTGCTGCCATGTATTTCAAGAGCTTGTTTGCCAAAGATGCGAAGTCATTTGTCAAGAAAATGCTCAAGATCCCGGCATATGTCAAATGGAGTAAGGAGCATCAGGACATGCTCAGGTTGATGATCTAGCACGAAACCCCACACGGGGTCTAGGGGTATTGCCCCTACTGATGAGTGCCAGTTAGCACGGAATTTTACTCTCCAGAGAGTAACGGAGGTTCAAATGATTAGCATCAAAGGTCGTGGTATCGTTGTACTGTGGAACGCATTGGAGTGCGACCACTCCATTATTGCTGCAGGTTTCGAGAGTATCGGGCTTAAAGGGTTTATACCTAACCCACGCACTAAATTGGCTTCCTTGCTCCACGCATTGAAGCAAGTCTATTGCGGACAGACTTGGTTGATCAGGCCCCTTAAAGGGAAGAACGGTTACCAAGTTGTCAAGGAGACTAAAGGTCTCGAAGCCAATGACCTTGAGCATGAGCGCAGCTTCATTATGTTCGAGGATGAGAGTATGACGGTGTCACCATTCGACCAGACTTTAGTCGATAGGGTGTCACAAGAGTACAAGAAAGCAGCAGGGCGTGTCAGCCCTATCGAACTCACGGATTGCCTTAGACGCATGCTCACAAGCCCACACTCAGGCTTTAACGGCATTCCCTTGAAAGATGCTGGTGCGGTGTACTGGGTGTCAGAGGATATGAAGTCTATGCTTGACAGCGTAGGCAACGCCATCTCTGCAGCCACGGCTAACGAGTTCAGGTTCTCTATCTTCAGGCATGAGCTGAATGACGAAGAGCGTCAATCTGTTCTGTCAGCTGCAATTCAGGATCTAAACCGCAAGTGCGGTCTAGTATACGAAGATGTAAGCTCAGGAGAATTGAAGGGCTATGCCCTAGCCAATCGTGAGAAGGAATGCGAGAGTCTTATCAAGAAAGCAGAATTTTTCCAGACGGCGTTACAAACCGATCTGTCGCAGATCATCAAGGCGTTGGATGATGTCAAGGTTGCAGCGTCAACTGCAGCTATTCTTGCTGGTAGTTCTAACTAAGGAGGTGCGTTATGCACGACATGGAACGGAAGTATAAATCAGCACTCGTTGCGCTGATGCTTGGTCGGTTTGGCAATCGTGGAGCTGGCGCATTCTACAGTGCGATAGCCATGCGATTGCCCGGCAGGTGTTCACCAGAAGTTGAGACCTTCGCCACCAATGGGCGAGAGATCATCTACAATCCAGAGTTCATTGATACGCTCTCAGAGCGTGAGATAGTAGGTGTGATCTGCCACGAAGTGCTGCATGTGGCAGTGCTGCATCACTGTCGCAAGGGCAACAGGAACCACCAGCGATGGAACATTGCCTGTGACCTTGCGATAAACCAGATAGTCATCGAGGGTGGCATGTCCTTACCAGCTGGTGCTTGCATGGCTGGTGTCGGCCAGTATGCCAGCATGCCTAGCAACAAGACGGCAGAGGAATACTATACCCTCTTGCCTGACTGCGAGCAGCCAGAGCAGCCTGACAAGCCCGGTGATGATCCGGGTAAACCCGGCGACAAGCCCGGTGACAAGGGTAGCGGTGGCGATCAGCCATCTGACAAGCCGAGCGACAAGCCCGGCGATCAGCCCAAGCCACAGCCCGGCAAGAAGCAAGGTGGCAAGGGCGGGTTCGGTGAGGTACTCGAAGCACCTAACCCAAGCGAGGCAGAGAGCGATGCCCGTGCGATGGTGGCTACAGCCACTGAGATGAGCAAGGGCAGCATGTCAGCTGGCTTACGCCAAGCAGTTGACGCAGTCCGTGCAAGTGTTGACTGGAGGCGTGTGCTTCAGGACCTGCTAACCCGCAAGGTTAAGCAGGACTATGTGTACACTCGGCCCAGTAGGCGAGCTGCCAAGGGTGTGATACTACCTATCCTTGGTGGGAAGGCATGTCCTAAGGTGGCAGTGCTGGTTGACACATCAGGGTCAATCAATAACCAAACCCTTGGTGACTTCATGGCAGAGATCCGTGCGTTTCGTGACACTGCCAAGTGTGATGTTGTGCTAATCATGCACAATGTAGATGCATACGAGGTGGTCGAGGTAGCACCTGACGATGAGCTCGTTATGCCTAAGCCACAGGGTGGTGGCACTAGCCATGTAGATGCAATACAGAAAGCTCTGGTTGCAGAAGCTGAGGTGATCGTATCACTTACGGATTGCTTTAGCTGCTACCCCAATGATCCCGGTGTAGATGTAATCTGGGTGCGCCACTGCCAAGGCTATCATGTTGGCAAGCCACCTGAGTATGGTGTGGTAGTAGATATAGTGCAATGATATTACAGCGATGACTTGGCCCTTGCGTTGAGGGCCGAGTCAAGCTGGTGTTTACTCTGCCCAGAGTAAAAGGAGTTACAATGAAGACTGTTAATATACTAGGCGTTCAATGGAAACTGTTTGGCATGGCTGATCACCGTAGGATTGCTATGAAGCATGACAAAGAAAAGATCAATGGCTGCGACAAGCAGTTCATATACTATGGCAACAACCAATACATTACTGCAAGGACAAACCTGTGGAGATATGCTATGCACCACATAGCACAGGTGGTAACTGACGGTACAGGTGCAATCGTTCATATGGTTGGGCCAAGGCTTAAGTTAATGGATGAACTCAGCGCATTGTACAAGCGTAACATCTGCAGAGATACTGCATCATACAGAAAGATAGTTCATCACATTAAGTTTGCCCTCGCTACATTCAGGGAAGAGGCAGGGTATCACAAGAAAGATATGAAGATCATGCTATCAAGCATGCGCCGTGACGCTCCACATCTATCAGCAGATCCAGTCGAGAAGACATTCCACACACTACGATCATATGTGATCAACTATGTCTTAGGTTACTACCCGGCATGGCCCTTTGTGTGCGATGTCCAATCAGCTAGTGACAGCTGGTCTTGCAGTAGGTGGCATGGTGCTTGCTTAGATGGGTACTATCGTGTGGTTGGCGAGAAGCCTAGTGTGTTCGATGACAACACTAAGGCTATGCAAGAAGTGTTTGTAAGACTTAAGAGAACCACATCGAAGGTGACAAGCGGTGACTACGGAATGCAAATGTTTTCCAAGAACGCCAGAGATATTCTAGATAAGCATGTTCCTGAAGAGTTAGTAGCCAAGGCGTACCGCATGATGGATAGCTACATGGCACACATCATGGGGAGGGTTATGATGGGCTGCATCAGAGAGTCAAGGCGCAAGGACATAAGCGATGAGACCATGATCAACTGCGAGCTAGGGTTTAGCAAAGGTGAACCCAACTTTGTAGACAGATTCAAATCTAAGTGGACAACACACTATAACTCAGAAGGCGATTACCCACACATCGATAACCACGAAGGAGCAATAGAGATAGCCCACCGCAACAACGAGTGGAACAAATGGTATCGCAAGGACAGATGGGTACTAGCATCACCTGCTAACTTACCGCAAGTGACACGCACCATGAGTGCGTCACGCACTGAGTACAACACGATATCACCTTTAGACACGAGAACTAATTCTCAAGTCAACGGCATGAGTGCTGGCTATTACTGGTTCAAAGGCATTGATGCTGGTGTCAAGTACGAAAAGCTGATGGCACAGATCTACTCTAAGAAGGAAGCCACTCTTACGATGGAGGGGACTGGTACAGCAGCGTACTTTGACGCAAGAAACTCCCACAGATGGATGACAACTGGACTAGACGGCGGTCTGCTGTGTAATGATCTAGAGCGCATTGATAGTATCAGGCAATACATGGGTATACCAGCGTATGAGGACAGATCAAGTTACTCAGAGTTCAAGGACCTTTATATTCGCAACGACAAGATATCACCTAAGTTCTTTGAGCGTGTGTTCAGCACTGGTCTTTCGTGGAGTGGTGGCATTACTACTCATGTGTACTCTAAGCCCAGAGAGATAGGCCACGACATGATCGTGTATGAAGGGGTAAGATCTGATCACGGTGGCGAGATGAAACGGTTAGGTTCTACTAGCTTCCAGAAATATGTTGACGAGCACCAGTGTATTAATCCACGGCAATACCAACGACTGTTCGTCAAGCATAGACCAACAGGCATCACGACTGCCATCAACTGCGACACGCTTAAGCTGGTACAGAAATACAAAGTCAAGCATGGCAATGACGATTGGCGTGAGTCTTTTACCAACCTGCCTAACTACGATGATGTATGCAAGCATGAGGTAAGCGATAAGTTTATCAGTGCTTTCCTACAATACATATCTGCATTAGAATCTATTGACAGCATGCGTATCTTTAGCGACAAGGGTCGCAAGCTTCACGATCTTATGCAAGAAGACAGCGAGATAGGTAACTGCTCACTATATCGCAGGAGATTTGCACATCTAAGCAAGGAGGACTACGACCCATCAATAGCAACAGCAGCTAGGGCAGCAGTTAAGAAGTTCTATGTTGATTCAGATGGTGCAATAGCCACAGCCCACGACTGCCGTATACTAGCTGGTCACATCATAGCACCCACTGCTATGAACTACACAATCAACAACTGCAATTCGTTCTCTTTGCCATGCGAAAATAATATGTACCTATCACGCAATGGACTTACGATGAATGTCAAGCTTGACAGTTCTATCAATTGCCGTACTGATAGGATGATAGTTGCTGACAACTACGGGTCAGCTGTTACTGAGCATCCAATCCCACATCTTAGAAGTGGTTTCCCAGACTTAGATATCAGAGAAGACTTGCGTCTAGTGGGCATAGCACTAGCATCTGATATCAATTTCCCCACGATCATAAGGAGCAAAAGTATTTTCAATAAATAATATTATTGGTGTAGACAGATGGAAAGTATTCGATTACAACTTCGACTTCTAAACGAAAGGATTCAACATGTCTAGTAGAACAGAACACGGTTACAAAATTGTAACTAAGAAGGGTAGTAAAGATAGGCTGATGGCAGAGCTTGTGCTCTGCGAATTAGCTGGCACAATGGATGGGCAAAGCGTAGTGGTATGCGTAGGTCAGGTAGACAAGCAGCAGACAGCTGGCAAACCACTGGTAACATTTCCCCACGCTGAAACGACAGAAGAGAAGCAAGCACAGTGGGTGCTAGCTAGTGCCATAACAGAATGGCTTAACCTCTTACTGTCGGACACACTTAGAACCATGGCTAAAGGTAAGCAGATCCCTGAAGGGTTCGGCGAGAAATATATTATTGTAAGAAAGATGAGGGATGACGAATGCGATTTGAAATAAGTCCACCAACACTGACGCTTAACTCATGGAAGAAGTTATGCATTGGGCCATTTAAAGAGATGGCATTTAAACCTATAGGTAAATCAAGAAGTACCTTTACTCAGGTTATTAAAGTAGACAATCCAAAGAAGACAGAGATAGATTTTACTAGCCACTACACAGATGACGGTGAGCATAACATCCACTATCTTATATCGCTTGACAAGTCATGCTTTGATGACAAGAAGACTGGCGAGAACAAAGCTTTAGAAGCGTTGCATACAGCTTGGAAAACCAAGAATAAAGTACACAACGGGAACATCAGGTTAGATGGAGCGACAGGTGTCATTGGTTCAATCGCATTGAAGATGTCTAAACTCTTCGATCCAATGATTGATTACACACTGATAGATACTTTGACATCAATGCGAAAGCACTACACAGCTGGCGTGTATGGTGAGTCAATCATCATTGGTTATAGTGAGGCAAATATAGAGTTCATACTAGAACAAAATATGATAAACTTATTCTCTTGAAAGGAGATGCTATGGCGACAGTATACGGGTATGTTCGAGGCAGTACAAGCAAGCAAGAGTTGACGCTTGTTGCACAAACAGAATGCCTCCAAAGATTTTACGACTACAAATTTAAAGCCACCCATGATTTTGTAATCATCGAAGATGCAGCCACCTCTGCCACCAAAGGCTTTGAGAAGCGAGCAGGTGGTGCAAAGATATTAAGGCAAGCCAAGATGGGTGATGCAGTCATCGTCACTAAGCTTGACCGTGCATTCAGAAGTATGCGTGACATGGCGCAGACTATGGAGGTACTGAAAGAGAAGGGCGTTGCTGTCCACCTACTAGATATCAATGTCTCCACTGATTCAGATGTGGGTAAGCTGATGGCTGGAATCCTAGCGTCAGTTGCAGACTTCGAGCGCAGTAGAATTGTAACCCGCACAAGAGAAGTGCAAGGTGCAAGGCGTAAGTATGTAGAAGAGTTCTTTGTTGGTGCTACGCCATTTAATACCAGCATGCCAATCGGGTATCGCAACACACCCTACTGTTGGAGATGGAGTAGCGAACACAAGAGAGGGTTCGAGATGCCAGAGGAGAAAGCTATTGGCGAGATGCTAGTTAAGATGTACCTGAGGGTGCTAGCGCAGGTCAAGGCTTCAGGCTATGAACGACAGATGATAGCCAAGCCTAACAAAAGAAAAGAAAAGGTTAGCATTCATAAGCGGTTGCGCCAAGCACTGATGTCAAGGATGGTAGCCAAGTCTAAGAAGCTTAAGCGCATAGAGGAGATGGTTGGTACGCATGACCCAGTGGTTGTATCCACATGCAGGGTGAACGCTATCAACGAGATCTCTTCAAGGATTAGCCAGAAGATTGGCTACTCCAGAGACATCAGGGTTGGGCCAAGCAATGATGATGTAGCTCAGGGTATTGTTGACAACCACCAGTACACTAAGCGCACTCATGTAACCTATCGCCTGATACTTGATGAGCTTGAGCGTAACAACATTAAGATACCGGAAACTGTAGCTAACCAACGGTGCTGGACCTATGGCAGAAGGTTACTCAAGCAAGGCAAGTTAGGTTGGACGCTTAAGCTTATTGCTTTGTATGTAAGGAACGAACTTAAATCTATTGGAGGTAGCAATGCGAAGATCACCTAAGAAGGATCGAGTACCTGAAGAGAAAGAGGTACTGTTCTGTAAAGTTATGGGTGTATACAGTAGGACAGGATACACCAAAGCTCAGGTCAAACAGGCTAAGGATCTAGCAAGGATAATGCTGTACCCCAAACAGTCAAACGCATTCATTGTAGCACTTGATTATGGAGGGCACACGCTATGCACAGCAGCTGCCTTAGCTGTGTTAGTTTATCCGGGCAAGGATAATACGGAAGAGGTTAGGATTGTAAGGTCAGCTGACATTAACGAGGAATACTTTGATGATTAAAAAAGATATGTTCACAGAAGTGATTGACACTATAAGGGAGAGGGGCAAACACTACGGTACTCCCGATGATAACTACAAAAGGACAGCAGAACTATGGAGCTTAATCTTAAAGAAGAATGTAACACCAAAAGATGTGCTTCTTTGCATGGTTGCAACAAAGCTATGCCGGGAGATCTCAAGTCACAAGAGGGACAATGTAATAGACATGGCAGGATACCTGAAACTTTACCTAGACATGGAGGACTCATGCAAAAGACCTACGAAACAAAAAAAAATAAAGATAATGAGAAAGAAATAGCTGCAGCTATCGAACAATATATGGGCTGCGAAATGATAAGCGCACCCATGAAGTGGGAGATAGACTACATAGCCAAGCGTGGTAACAAGATCGTAGCTTGGGTTGAGATCAAGCAAAGGAACTACACCATGGGAGAAATCAATCTGTTTGGTGGATACATGCTGTCACTTAAGAAGTGGATGATGGCTAAGAACTTATATGACTTAACAGGAATAAAGTTTGCTCTTGCTATCAGTGCTTTAGATGGGGTGTATGTAGCAAGCTTCGATTGTTTCTACAACCAGAACATAATACTAGGAGGGAGGACAGACAGGAACGACTCAGAAGATATTGAACCGTGCGTTTTAATTCCAACCAATAAGTTTTATAAAGTCGGCGAAAGGATTAGTCATGGACATGGACAGAACAGAATGGCTGAAGGCTAGGAAGAAGGGGGTAGGTGCTAGTGACATCAGTTCATTAGCTGGCGTTAACCCTTGGAAGTCTGCCTTCGATGTGTACCTAGACAAGACATCAGAAGAGATCAATGAGTTCAGTAATCAGTTCACCCACTGGGGAAACATACTTGAACCTATAGTAGCAGATGAGTTTGGTAGAGTAATGAAGGCGCAGATCAAAGCACCACCACTACCTATCATGTCACTGGCTGATCACCCTCACATCATGGCATCTCTTGATAGGATTGCTATCATGCCTGACGGTGAGGAGGTAGTAGTAGAAGTTAAGACTACTGGATCTCGCAACGCTATCAAGTGGGGCGAAGAGATGACTGACCAGATACCTATTCAGTATCTAGTGCAGGTCCACTATCAGATGGGTATAAGCGGACACAAGACCGCCTATGTACCAGTGCTGATTGACACATCAGACTTTAGAATCTATAGAGTAGATAGAGATGAAGATGTGATCAAGCATCTGCAAGACATAGCCCACGAGTTCTGGGCTAGGGTAACCAATAGAAACCCACCGTCACCTGACACTAGCACTAAATCAGGGCGAGAGTTTGTAAAGAAATTTAAATCGATCACAGGCAAGAGCGTTGACTTGCCAATGGAAAGCATTACCCTACTGCATACTTACCTTGACGAAAAGAAAAAGGAAGATGAAGCAGCAAGATTAAAAGACAAGGCGCAAGCTGATCTGATCTTGATGATGGGAGATGCAGAAGTAGGAAGGTTCCCAAGCGGAGGCGTAATAGAAAGGAAAGTTATAGAGCGCAAGGAGTCTGTTGTTAAAGCAAGTAGCTATTACAAAACCAGTTTTAAACTTAGCGAGAAAGAAGAATACTAATGAGTACGGAATTGACAACCGCCACTAACAAGGCGACACAGCTTAGGACTTTTCTGTCCGAGCCCAGAGTTAAAGAACAGATTGGCATGGCATGTTCAGCGAACATTAAACCAGAGAAGCTAATCAGAACAGCGATGACCTTAGTGCAGACTACACCAGCACTGCTGGAATGTACGCAAGCTAGCATCTTAGCTGGCATCGTAAAGGCAGCAGAGCTTGGCATAGAATTGACCGGAGCATTGGGTCAGGCATACCTGATACCATACCGTAGCAAGGCTGGCACTACTGCTAACTTTCAGATTGGCTATCGTGGATTGATCGAGCTGGCGTATAGGTCTGATCGTGTGCTACGGTTTGATGCACGGGTAGTCTACAGTAAGGACCACTTCAGCATCAGCTACTCTGACAACCCATGCTTTAATCATCAGCCATCATTAGGTGGAGATCCCGGCGATATCATTGGCTTCTATTCATCAGTGTTCTTTAAGAACAACGCCACTGATATAGAGTACATGAGTCTCAATCAGATCCTTGAGCATCGTGATAAATACTCTAAGGCTGGTGGAGATTCCCCGTGGAATACGGCGTTTACCGAGATGGCTAAGAAGACTGTCATTAGAAAGCTGGCTAAGAGATTGCCACTTTGTACTGACCTGCATTCAGCTATCGATGAAGACGAAAGACCGTTCCATAATGTAGGCTTCTCAATGGCTCCGAATGTTGATTTTCCTGTTGAAAATAAAGCCAGTAAACAGGATGATACAGCAAGGAGATCTAAGACAAGTCTCCTAAAGGATCAACTTAATAAGGCTGTTGGATCTCAGGACTTATTAGAGGACACTCCAGAATCTGGAGAACCTAGATAGGCTAAACAAAAACAGGGGTTACATAACAGTGACCCCTGATTTTTTAAGGAGTGACAATGCCAGACGAACTTCTGTACTACAACAAAGACAACAAGAAGATAGACAAGGAAGAGTGGAGCAATCTTATAAGGGATGCAAGCTACACCAACGAAGACAACTACACTAAGCATGACCTAGAGCTTAAGCTTAGTTGGGTTGGGGTAAGCTGGATAAAAGAAACACAACCTAAGACTTGGTGTCTTACCTTAGAAACACTGGATGAACTTGGCTACATACAAGCAGTGAGGAACTTTGTGCATGGGTACGAAAAGGCCACTGAAGAGTTTGATCGTGTTAAGGGGATGATGGAAGACGGCAGCATATTCAAACTTAACAAGAATAAAACCTTAAAAAGAAAACCTAATGAGAAGAAATAAATACGGCAACAAAATCGTGATTGTGGATGGGATAAAATTTCACTCACAGAAGGAGGGTAAAAGGTATGCAGAACTTTTACTTCTACTAAGAGAGGGGGTGATCTCAGATCTAGCAACACAAGTTTCATATCAGGTTGAGGTTAATGGTAAGAAGATATGTAAGTATGTTGCTGACTTCGTGTACCGTGACCTAGAAAATCACGGTACAGTTGTCGAAGATGTTAAAGGATATAGGACAGACATCTATAAGCTTAAGAAGAAATTGGTTGAAGCTATCTACAACTTTACTATCACTGAAATATAGGCTGCTGTCTAGGGTGTGCCTTCTTGTACAGCAACGCATTCAATTCCATGTTCCTCTGTAGCCTAAGTAATTCAATTTGTTCTGGCGTAAGTTCTTGAATCTTATCTGGTCTAGCATACACCTTTTCAAATGTGCCTATACCACTAGTGCCAGTCAGCCTTTCTTTAATTAACTCTTTAGCTCTTAGGTTAGCCCACTTCTCTGTGTCCACATCTGTAAACCTACCACCCAAGGTAAGATTAAGGGCTTTAGTAAGAGGATCTTTTCGCTCATCAGCTAAAGTTTTTCCCATGCCAATTAGCCTAGAGAAAGGACTATTCATTAACGCTTGGTCAAGAAGCCTGTTGCCTGTTGGACTATACAAGTCATCAAGATTTCTATGACCAAAGAACTGCCTCTCTGTTCCCATCTCCAATGGCATTTTAAATACTGGGTTTAAAGACCCAAGCAAAGATTCAAAACCTCGGAATGGTTTGCGCCCAAACGGATCACTAAGATATGCAGAGACAGCATCAACTGGAAGATCAAGCCCAGTAAAGAATGTGCGTGTACCCTCAGGTTTAACGCCACCTAAAGCTTGGCTTAGTTCTGTTGTGTCATAAAGCATACCGCTACCTAAATGCGTAGGCAGTAGTGCTGTGTTCTCATCACCAGACCTCATCCTTCCAGCTGTCTTAGCGTACTGTGCAGTAAGACCACCGGGATGCTCTAAGATATCTTTTGCTACAAACGGAGCCATCTTCTTGGTGAATGTATAGAAAGGTATAGCTCTCTTCATTACATTCTTTTCAAAGCTAGTCAAAGCGGAGTAGTCAACATGGCTTTCTGCTACCAAGTTAGCTGCCTGTTGTGGGCTATATCCCTGTTTTAAAAATCCAAGGAAAGCTCCACCTCTATTAGCACCTTCAATCTTTTGATTAACATCTCTACCCCAAGTAAATGGCGCAAAGTTATCTATGTTCTTTTGTATTTGCCCGTCAACAATTTTTGCTGGTATAAGATTCTGAAAGTTTGTTTCTAACTTTCCTTTTTCAGCTAACCTAATTCTTGTTCCATCAGGAAGAATCGTGTCGGCAAGCTGTTTGTCTGGCCCACGCTTAACTAAATCCCAGAAACCACCAGTCAAACTTGCAGCAGATCTTGTTGGTACTTCACCCGGAACTTGTTGTGCCACCTTAGCTGCAAGACCAGCTGGATCTACAACCATCTCTCCAATTTTGCTAGGAGAAATAACCCCATACTCATATAGCATCTCGTTAAATCTTCTGGTTGCTTGCTCATCTGTAAGAGGAGCCAAGCCTTTATTTATTCTTTGCTCATTAATCTGTTTAAACAAAGGAAGGTCGCTAGATATATTGTTAATTACCTTACCAGATGCAGCCTTGTCTGCTTGATACGCATTAGATATTACTTCCCATGGCCTTGTACCTGAACTGCCAGATGCCACATTGGTAGTCTGACCTGAGATAAGGTTACGACCATGGAAACCGGGAGCTATAACAGTCAAGCCACCCTTTAATATTTCTGAGTAATCATCAAACATTTTAAGGACAGGATGAAGCGGAGCTGCAGGAGTAAAGCTAAGTACATCTTGAGTTATGTTTTTAATTGATGCTTCTGGAACTCTAAGCTGTTTAAATACTTGCCTGAACGCCAGCTCATTTTCTTTTCTTGCTATTTGCTCACCATAGTTATTAATGTTTGCCATTAAATCTGCTGGCTCAATTTTTAAATCAGCAGCGAGCTCATCAATAACATATTGCCTTCTGTTAGTTTGCAAATCAACAGTTGCTTCTTCTATTTTTTGCAAAGTAGGCTGATCTAATGGGTTTGTTTTAACATCAGCAAACCTATTAGTATCTAAGTAACTGTCAGCATAGTTTTTAATTGCTCTGTCTGGATCTAATCTTGTATTCCTAAGAGCTGTTTCAAATGTCACGGTATTGTGGGGGTCAACCGTATTCATCCCAGTTTTAAGAACATTATTAAAGACAGCCTTAGCTTTAGTTGCCCCAGTGAATGACGAAGATATTCTTTTATCTAGCGAGTCAAGAATGTGCTCATAGAAAGGAGCACCAACAGGAGCGTCACCAACTTTGCCAGTAAACAAATTGTTATTTGGAATAACTGTACCAGCTGGAAGATGTGCAGGACTTTGCTTTGCCATAGTCTCAGCAATATCCCTTGCGTTTCTAGCTGCAAGGATCTGACTCTTAGTTACATCGTCAACGATTGGCAGGTTAGCAATAAACGATGGGTCTTTGCCTTGAAGTTTAAGTTCGTTTCGGATTCTAAAAGCATTGTCAATTAATGGGTTCTCAATTATTTTACCTGATGGTGTTTGCACCATGCCGTTTAAGCTGTAACCTTTTGAGTAACTCTTTGCCGTGTTGTAAGTAGTTTGATCTAACAGTGCTGCCTTAAGGTGATCGTCACTTATTCCAAACTTGCGAAGCCATTCATCTGGGTGTATGCCAAGCTTTGCTGCTTCTTGCCTAGCTATCTCTGGTACTACATTATTGATGTCATTCAACACTTTGTATGCGTCATCAGTAAGTATAGGCAATCCTTTATCTTTAAACTTACCTAAGCCTTCCAGTCTATCAAGAGCATTGGAACCAAACAAATTAGTTAACTTATCACCAGCATCTTTTGAATTGTTATACACTTGAGCATCTGGAAATTTTAAATAATCAACAGCAATTTTTTCTGCAGCTTTCCCAATCTTTTGATCAAGTATTCTTGATTCAGTTGTAGACTTAAGCGCTGCTATCTCTACATCTTTTGCCATCCTCTCTACGTCTAATGCTCCTTGAGGTAAAGACCCAAGAGTTCTTGCAGTAGTAAGATTAGCAGCAACAGAAGCATCAGCGTTGGCAAGATTAGTTGTCCTTGCAATTCTGCCATCAACAACTTCATTTCCATACCTAGGGAAATAGGTTGTGTTAACTGTAGTGCCATCTCCCAAGTGAACTAAACCATCTAGCTTAAATGTATCATCTCCACCAGCAAGAACCCTTTGCATGTCAGCCATACTCATGGCATTAAGCGAAGGCACATTGCTGCTTGGCCTAGTAATCATACCACCCATTTTTGAATAAGGGTTAGCACGATTAAAAATAGACTCAGCTTTAAACAGAAGTTCTTGGTTTGTCAGTGTTGCAAAATCAGGGTTAGATGCTTTGATAAAGCTAAGAGCATCGTTCATAGATGAAGCTGCAGCAGTATTCAACGAAAGCTTTGCAGGGTTTAGATTAAAATCTTTTATCATTTCGCCATTATCAACAGCCCATCTAGCTAGCTCTGGGTACTTGTTATCTTCGCCTAAGGCATTCCTTAAAAGATTCTTTTCAGCTCTTGCTCTTGAAGCATTTATCGCTGCATCTTCGCTTGCTTCTTTAAAAATAGCCTGACCTTCAGGTGACATTGCGTTGTTGTATCTACTGTCAAATGCAGCGTTGGCTGCTCTTCCAATAATACTTGCTCCTTCTCCAGCACCTTTAACCATATTGCCAACATAAGGCAGACCTTTAGCGTATTGATATGCACCACTAATTGCGTTGCCTAAACCTTCTGCTGCGTTAGCAACAGCCACACCTGCGTCACCAGTCAACGCAATTCTATCTTTCATAAACGGTATTTTAAAACCAAGAGGTCCACCTAAAGGTTGATTTAAAAACTGAGAAGCAATCTCTGATTCAGGAACACCTGTCTGCCTTAAGCTTGACAATATTTTTCCGTTGTCAAGCCACTGAAGTTCATCCATGTTTTTCAAACCTTGAGCTGCTTGAACAACATTTTTTGCAGGGTTATAACCATGTTTAGATAAAGCTGCACCAGCTTTGGTTAGTGCTGATCCACCAAGAGTAAGGTAAGTTGTTGGGTCTAGTATAACTTCTGTAGCTATCCCGCCCAATGTAGACATTACGCCTTCATCACCAAGCAGTTTTGATACACCATACTTTTTATTTAAGTCTTGACCTGAAACAATATTTTCTGGCTTACTCCATCCAAGCATATCAGAAAATGGGATAATAGATAAAGCTTCTTCAGGCTTGTCACCAAGCACACCTCTTACAGCTCTTGCTCCAGAATACTTATCTAAAGCATTTCCAAGCATAGATAAACCAGACATGCTAGCAGAACCAAGACTCTTTAAAGCAGAAGACTCTTCCTCTTGTGGAAGAAGAGTCTTGTAGTCAGGAGTCAAACCTTCCATGCGGTCACGCCGTTTTTTTTCTTCATCGTCATCAAAGAACGAGCCAGTAAATATACCCATGTTATTTAAGCCCTTTTATTTAAGATGGTGGCATAGGAGGCATCTCTTGTGGTGGCATCGGTGGCATGCCGGGGGGTGGCATTGGAGGTCCACCCATTGGTGGTTGAGGTGGGATTGGTGGAACCATCATGCTTGGGTCCATGCCCATTGGTGGCATACCTTGTGGCATCATCTGCTGTTGCATCATTTGCTGCTGCATTATTGGCCCAAGAAGCTCTTGGAGAAGCTGCATATTTCCAGCTTGACTTTCAGCTGCAGGTGATGTTCCCATCATGCCACTGCTATCTCCAGAAGAAGAATACATAGCTGACAGTAGCTGATCTATTGCTTCTTGTGGAAGGTTTAGTTGCTGAAGCATATCCATTGCTTCGCCAGTGTCATAACCACCAGTTGGCTGAGGTGGAGGCATCATGCTTGGGTCCATACCCATCATGCTTGGGTCCATAGGTGGCGCATCACCCATGTCCTGACCCATTGATTCAGGTGGCATACCTTGCATAGCATCCATGCCCATTTCCTGTTCTGGTCCTTGCGATTTATTAATCATATCCATGATGGCATTTGGATTCATTTGAGGCATTGACGAAGACTGTAACATAGAAACTCCTTGGTTAAGAAATAAAAAACCTATTGATTATACTTAAAGTTTTGCTGTAAAGCTGGCCCGCCCTTAAACAGTGGGTTTGGTCCACCCTTAAACGCCGGATTATTTGATGGTGGGGTATATGGCCGAACACCTTTTAATTTCTCAGGAGCCATATTGTTTATTTGCTGCTGATAATACCTGCCGTTAACTGGATCAGCAAGATATTTAACCATGTACCCTAAAGCTTCTAGGTTTTTATCTTTAAAAACATAGTCTCTTGAAGCTTGAAGTTTATCTAGTTCAAGTTTGTACGCTGGTATTCTTAAGGCAAGTTCCATTCCAACTGCACCCCTAACTGCATTACCAGTTGGATCTCTAGAAACTTCAGAATATAATTGATCAAGGTATCTTGTGAATGGAACAAGAGTTCTTTTGCTTGGGTTTTGAGAATCAGCAGGTACTTTAGAAGGCTCAGTTAAAGTTTGCATTATATCGTTATGAGCTTCAAGAACTTTTGCTGCCATAACTGCCTGACCAAACTCAGTTGATGTTGCATAGCCTTGAATATTCGCTTGGTATTTTGCAACAGCAGCACGATCATTAGGATCTGGCGGTGGTCCAAAAACTTGGGTATCAAGTTTGCTTTCTGTTTTATAAATATCTCTTTGAGTTTCATACTCTATATCTGAGTTAGCTCCAGACAATAATTTTGACACAATACTATTATCAATTTTTCCATCTAAAATCCTACTTATCTTAGGGTTAGACATTTCATTTACTTTCCTAGATTCGCCAACCCTTTCATCTCCTTGATTAAATAAGCCCTGCTTAATATTTATGTCGCTCAAACCTTCCCTTAAGTTTGCTTTAGTTGTATCAAACCTTTTAGAAAACTGTTGAATAGCAGGAGCAACTGCAGGATCTGATGCTTGAATAGCCAGCTTAGGGTACGAATTTCCAGCTTGAGTTAAGTCTTTAATCCATGTAGATCTTTTTGTTTCTGAGTCAGCAGACGACGGAAGCTCAATGTACCTTTGCTTGTATTTTGCCAGATCAGGGTCAAACTTTTCGTCAACCTGCTTTCTTATCTCATCTGATCTCTTTAATATAGTTTCAGCAATGCTTCTTTCCATATTACTTTTAAGGCTAGCTAAAGCCATTCGATTATCTGTAGACGATGTTCTTTGGGATTGGCCAGAAGAGGCACCTGATGTAGTTCCTGATGCACTCTTTGATCCTTCCTCAAGATTTTGACCTGTTCTTGTTTGGTTATTTGTTGCTAGATCTTTCTTTACATCATTTGGGCCAGCCCAAGAATCCCTTTCTGTAATTCCTTTTTCGTTTGAAGACGAGCTGCTTTTCCCAAAATTGCTAGCAAAATCAGAACGAGTTTGGTTGTCTCTTTTTGTATTAGATTCAGTAACAACATCAAAAATTCTTTCCAACGAAGCATTGTCTAGCCCGTTACGCAACGCCTGTGTTCTAAGCTGGCTTTTTAATAAGTCGCCTTTTGGTAAAAGCTTATCTAGTTCAGCCATTTTAAAACCAAAAACTTTACTGTAAGCTTTTTCTGCTGAATTTTTATCCACGATATCTGCAGCAAAAGGTATTGATTCAGGTACAAGCTCGCCTCTTGAGTTTCTACCTAGAAAAGTATTAGTAGCTTTCCTTTCTGAAGCGTCATCTGGGTTATCTTTTATAAGAGTTGTTATTGGTTTTGAAACTAAAGGTTTATCAGTTAAAGCAGTGCTAGTTTCAGGCAGATCGTTTGGAGATAAAGTTCCGTAGCTTTGTTCTAGAGCGTCACTTATTCCAGCAGCTGAACCACCAATAGCTGGTCCAGCTTTAGGTAAAACATCTTTGTTGTATATAGCTTGATTTATTTTTGACTCTAGATTTTTTTTATATTCAATTTCGCTTGCTATTTTTTGTTTTTGCTTCTGAGCATCTTCATATGCTTGTATTCTGTCAGCAGTAGCTCCTGCCTCATAACCAGTTTGAGTTTTGTAGAGCTCAACATCTCTTTTGTAATTTTCCTTATCAGTAATATCTTTTCTTAGTTGTGCATTAGGATCTGTTGCAGCTGGAATTGCTGGCGAAGTAGTAGGAGTTGGAGGTACTGATGCTTGCGCTAGATTGCTACTAGGAAAAGCTGCAGACTCAGGTAAAGCACGAATATCTCGGCTAACATTTGGCTCTATTTGTGGCTGGTAGTCTCCATATGCAGTCATAGAATTAGCTTTAGAAGCAGAATCGCTAGCAGTTAGAGAACCAGCAGCAGGGCTTTCTATTCTAGAATCTACAGAGGATGGATTAGATATTCCAAGGGAATCGTTTAAATTAAAACTTCTATTACGAAGAAGAGTAGGTATTGAAATATATGGTGAAGAGCTATCAGGAATTGTAAAAGATATAGCAGGATCACGCATAAGTTCTGAAGGAGGTCCTTGCATGGACGCAGGTCTATAGTCGTATGCTCCTATGTCTGTAGAAGCTAAAGGGTCAATTGATACATCAGGTTCATTTACAGTATCGTAAGCATCTTCTAATATGTCATACGAATAAGGATCTGTTAATGATTCAGACTGAAATTCTGTTAGCTCGTTTGCATAAGGATCTTCTGGTATAGCAGTAAGGTCATCAACAGGAGTTGGTGCAGGTGGCTCAAAAGAATTATCAACAATTACAATAGGATTTTCTTGCAGTACATTTTGGGCATAATTGTATTCGCCACTTTCATTACTTACAAACTCTTCTTGAGGAATAGACTGTTCTTGAGGAACAAACTCTTCTTCATAATTATATTCGCCATCATCGTAAGGCATGCCGTATTCATCATATCGTATAGTCATGTCAGCTCCTTATAAACCTTTACCAAGAAGACCAAGCAAAGAACTATTACCTTGCTGAGTGCTTGATTTTAAATCAGCTAAAGTTCCCTGCCTTTGTGCCAGCAAATTGTTTGAGTCTAGACCGTATTGCTGGTTATTTGTTTTAGTATCTGTGTAATTTTTTTGCGCCGTCCCTTCTGCCATTGTTCGAGATAAGCCAGCTTGCGAATCTAGCAAGCCAGAAAGCACCGGACTATCTGAACCATAACCTTGACTCTGGTATTTGTTGGCAAGCTTATCAGCTGATCGCTGTAGTAAACCTGAGTAAGTATTGTTAGCAACATTGCCCATGTTAGCTACTTGAGCACCACTATGCATTTGTTCTGCAAGACCAAGCGAGGTTCTGCTAACAGGCTTATCTCCACCTAACGCATTATACATACCATAATTTTTGCGTGATTCATTTATTGCTCCTAAAACTTTAGGGTTTAATTCATCGTACCTGTCCTGCTTAAACTGAGGGTTAAGCATACTGTCTCTAGCATTTATATTAGCAACAGCTGCTGATGAAGCTGACCTTATCGCTGATATTTGCGCTTGAGCTGCTGCTTGAAGTTCAGCTTGTTTAGCTGAAGATTCTGCTTTTATTTTTGCAATATTTTGAGCTTCTTGATAAGCTTTGTTCTGCTGTCCATAAGAAAAATCTCTAGCTTGCTGCTGATTATTAAGTGACCAATTTTCTTTATTAATTTGATAAGCTCTTGCAGCAGCAGCAGCTTTTTGTCGCTGCCAAGCATCCCTTGCAGCTTGATGTTGTGCGTTAAGGCTATCTCTTCTGTCACTAGCAAGACTCATAAAGCACTCCTTACATTAAGCCAGCTATTAAGCCAGTGTAATTATTAATAACATTTTGCCTTTGTTTTTCTGCACCTGCAGCACCTGCAACTTGTTCTTCAACAGCTTTCTGGCCAGCTAGATTGTATCCAGCGTTAGCTTGCTGCTGCGCTATCTTAGATCCACTAGACGCTAAAGCGTTTGCGTTAGCTTGCTGCATATCTGTAGTGCTATTTAGCGTATCAAGCAGCGGGCTTCTATAAGATATCCCTCTAGCTGTTAACCCTGTTGCATTATCTTTTCTTTCTGTTGCAGCTTTTACGCTACTCTGCGCTACAGCCCTGTTGGCTTGTATCTGCCTATCCGTATCTGACACTGCATCACCACCAAGGCCAAGCGAATCCCTAGTAATAGGGTTGTTTGCATAGTAGTCAGCTTGGCTTCGCATTGCTGGATCTTTGTTAGGATCATTAGCTGTAATATTGCCAAAGATATCCCTATATCTTCCCTTATCTAAATTAATTTTGTCAACATTAGCCTTTGACGCTATATTAGCTGCTTGAATTGCAGCTCGAGCAGCAGCTTTAGCAGAAGCTATCTGAGCAGCAGCAGCAACTTGAGCTTCGTATACAGCCATATCTGCCTGATACTTAGCCATCTCTTCATTGTAACCCATACTTTCTCCTTATAACCAAACAGGAAACAAAGCATACGCACTAAAAAACACAATCGCTTCTGCACCAACCGGAACCTTAAAGCTGTCGTTAGCATTTAAAACTTTAATATTTTTAAGCAACACTGATGATGTTGGGCTATAGATTACTTGAATATCAACCCTCCCCGGAATAGCATGATTGTAACCTTCGCTAGAAGTAACCGTACCATAAGCTACAGCAGCATCAATTTTAACATCTATTGAACCATTGCTTGCACCACCGCCACCACCACTTGCAATTGGAACTGTTCGCTTTACAATAAGTGGCGGAACCTCAGGGTAATTAGGGTCCGTTGGGTTTTTTAAACCTTGAAAATCTACCCTACTATTATCCTTATACAAACTTGCATTGTCTGGGTAAGAAGACTTTGTAGTTGTACTAACCTCAGCATACACCGGAGTAATTAATTTTGAGGCGGTTCCGTATGCACTTGACACTCCACTATTAGCCAACAAAGAGTATAGCTCCTGAGCTAACTCTGAAGGAGAAGACCATTCTTTTTTTACAATCCTTGAACTTGATGCTACAAGTTGCTCAAATGTTTGTGCCATTTTTTCACCTTATGGGTTATCAAATATTAACCCCTTACAAAGAATTATTCAATTGAATAATCTGTACAACCAAAACAAGAATGGATTCCATCTTTGTTCGGTCCTATTGTACACTCCCCATGAACCTCGCACTCATGTACAAATTTAAATGGGCAGTTGCAATCAGCTCTCTTCTTTACCTTGCCTCGATGAAAACAAGATGACTTAGGCTTGATGTCTTCACCAATAGCATCTTTTAAATCATCTGCGTTAGGGTGCTGCCTATCGTAAACCTCTTTCATGTGTGGGTAAAATGCGTATACTGCACATATTGGGCAAGAGTTAGGAATCATTGGTACATGCCTACAAGGAGTTGCCATCTATTCTCTGTACCTTCCGCCTATGTCTTGGGCATTCTCAGGCTGTTCAGTAAACTCATGCAGGATAAAAGCTGCAAGATCTTTTTTACTTGTAGCCATAATTGTTTTTTCAAATGTCGTTTTGTAGCAATTAAAAAAAACATTAGGTAAAGCTTTGGAAGATTCTTTCATTGCTAAACAATTACTACGCTGCAATTCGCTTGCACTGTCCGTACTGTCAATTTCATTTTTATCTTTAGAACTTTCTGGGTCACTTGGGAAATGATGGTAAACCACCTTGTTGTATCGGCTAGCGTATTTTTCTAGCAAAGATAAGTCTAACTCAACAGAAGATGCATCTATACTCCAGTCGTACTTGTCTCTTAAATCACCTTCTTCACCATACTTTTGTGTAAGTTTAAGGTAGTCTACACCAGCGTATGGGTGACACTTAATATGGAAATAAAAATACTTTCCCCCTTGAAAATCCTCTGGCTTAACAAAGAAATTGTACTCGCCGTCTTTACTATATTTTTCTTTTATCTTGGGCATACCTGAAGTCTTAGTATTCTTGACACTAGCTGCATACTCTTTGATGGTTTCGATTGACGCTATGTGATTAGTGTTAAGTATTTGAGCACCTGATCCGGGTGCTCCGTCAGCTTTAATATTAGTGCATCCTGCTGGTTCGATCATAGGAATGACGCAGTAATACTGTTCTCTTCCGTGAAATTCTCTCCCGTTCCAATATCCTTCTTCTAATTGAATGCAGCCTTTTTCAAGGTTATTTAAATCTTTGCTTCGTACTTTTTTCTTGTAACCTTTCGGGTATTCGATGCACTTGCCATGATTTAACATATAGCCATTCTCACCAACTTTATCTGGGTCGTGCTCCATAAGGTTATTGGGGTCATAAGTATACCTAGTGTCAGCATAAGCTGCAGGTATTTCAAAATAAGTGTAAGAAGGAACAGGCTCTTTGCTAGTCTTTTGCACATTACAAAAGTGCAAATTAAAATGAGTGTTTAGCAACCAAACATTGCCACTAAATGGCGCATAAGTATTAGAATAAGGGTCAGGACTTGCAACTTGAAATGCAAACTTGTCAGATCTAAGTACCCCATACGAAACATTCCTACCGTTGTACGCCACATAACTGTTTCCAAAAGAAGTTGGGTCAGGGTAAGCAGTTCTAGAATGCATACTTTCTTGAGTCCTAGATGTGTACGGGCAAAATGTTGTACGCTTACCAGTCAAAGTATCAGGAATACCAAAAACATAAGGCCATAGCGTTCCGTTTATCCACCACTCTTCGTCCTCTTTAACTTGAGGGGAAAAACCAAAATTAGTTATAGCTACTGCAACAGTAAGGATTGACTCACCAGTTGAAGCATCAGTATTTCTAGCTAAAGTGCAAGGAATTTTAACATGAGTCTGTTCTATACTTTTTTCCTGCCCATCTAAAAGTGACGGAGAAGCGCAAGCAGGGAAAAACCCTTCGCATGGAAAAGAACATATCTCTCGATCATAACCAGACTCATAATTTCTTATAACCACCGGAGCTATTGACGCAACATAGCTATGTATTCCGAACTCCCCAGTTATAGGCCACTCACAATTTATTTTGTCACGCCCTTCTGTAGAACCAATTAACTGCTCAGGCCTATTGTTCATAACCTCATATTTGTTTGGAGCGCAAAGCATTATGTCTAGCTTTTCATAGATCGCAATGCATTCTGCAGAAAGAAATCTGCTAAGAACTTTAGGATTTTCAAACGCTCTACTAGCAAGAACATTGTAAGGCTTAGTCAATGATCCATGTACGGCGCAGTGGTGTTTAGGTAGGTAATATATAGTAGGAGAGTCATCTAAATCTAATGGATAATAAAAAGCACCAGCAGAAGAAAATGTAGAACTTATAGGTTCATACGAATTATTGTTGAGTGAAGGGTCGTAAGGGTCTAGCCCTGACCCCACTGTAGCTGAACCTTTAAATGTTCCTTTGACACCAACCCTGTTTATATCTTCTAATCTTAAAGGCCTTCCATACCTAGGTGGAGTTTCAAATGTTTTGTTTTTGTTTTCGTTATTTAAAAAGTTTATTGTTATAGGTCCAGCTTGATATATTCCTTTGCCGGGAAATGTAGAATTAGAAATTACATAAAGTTCGGCACTAGATTGTGAAAGTAAAGCTTCATTTAAGCTAAAATTTTTGTCAGCAAGATATTCTTTTTTAACTGCAAATGTAAGATTCGCTAGATTCGCTTTACCTTTATAATCAAAGCTAAAACTTTTTGACCCAGTGTATATAAGAAAATCGGGCAAGTTATTTATTTCAACTTGAGCTGTAGATATTACTGGCCAACTTGCACAACCTTCGTACGATGTGTCTAGCTTAGAGTTAACGCAAATTTCATATTCTATAAATGCAGTTTGACTTAGATCGATATCTATTTCAGTTAGCGCATTTGAGCCCGATACTTTTCTAACGCTTAAATCTGTAAACAATGGGCTTTTGACAAACTTAAATGATTCAGAAGAAGCCCCAGTAATTCCTCCTTCAAACTTTACAGAGTAAGTGTTAGCTAAATTTCCAACATCATTTACAGCTGGTAAATACTTCCATGTATAACCAAGACCAAAGGTTACAATGCCTCCAGAAAAGTTTTTAGTGTACGAGCTAACTGGATCAGGAGAATCTGGAGTTATTAACCTTCCCCCTCCAGTCATAGAAATTGTACAAGAACCGTTGTAAGCAGTGTCTAACTGATTAAAATTATTTAAAGCTCTTATCTCCCAACCATAAAACATAGTTCCATCATTACTTGGGTCTGGAGTTGGGTAGCTATATTGGTAAGGAACTTTATGTAAGTTTCCTTCTGGTGCAGATGGGTCTATTATTATTGGCAGAACACCATAGGTGGCAATTTCCATGTGATCTGCTGCCATTACTACCCCTTGTTAGGATCTATTGGCGCATGAAATACACCATCAAGCCTTATGCCATAAATTAGTTCTTGGCTGTCGGTTGACAAGCCATCAACCTCAATCGATATATACTTTACACCATCTACAGAGCTTTCTCGGTGGGTGTCAAACCTTTGAGCAACAGACCCAAGATCGTGATAGAAATCACCTATCAAACTTTTGCCATCATCAGACACATAAAACTCTTGCTCAGTCTGTTTTCTATATGGCTTTTTGAAAATAAGAGTTTCGTTTAATCTGTCTCTATAAAACTTAACATTAAAAGGAGAAGTTATAGAAGTAGGTTGAAAATTAAACTCAATACTCCTGACGATATTTTTATCGTTGCCATCAATTCTAAAATTGCCAGTCCTAAAAACCCAAGGCATAGATCCGAGGGTATAAATAGATACATCTAACTTTTCAATCACTGGTCGATCAAAATAAATTCTAGAATTTTGTACCTTTTTTACTATTCTGTATATAGATTTTCCTGATGCAGTACGAAGACCAATAGGATTATTAACACACCCTATAGAACTAAAATTTACATTAGAATCTTCCAACCAAATAGTAGAGCTTGCCGTGATAGAACCTTTAACAATACTTGTAGAAGAATCTAGACCATCAAGATTACCAAATGGATACCTAAGTATCCTATTGTTATTAGTACCTAGAAAACAAGTGGAGGAAGATACATCAAAATCTTGACATGACGACATGATTGGGGTAGAAAATTCTTCGACCCACCAAGTATCAGTCTTATAGTTGTAACATAACGCATGCCTAGGGTATCTACCTGCACCCATTACAACAAACCACCTTATGGTACTCTTCGAAGAAATATGAACAGCATGAAAATAGTCAGAGTATTTCCAGTTTACAGAGTAGTATTTATTTGTTCCTTCAAAAATAGAATTTATTTGATAGCTTAGAGGTTCCTCCTTACCTTCTGAATAAGCATATACACCCAGACGATCAAGAGTTATAGCTGCAGAACCTTTTGATATAACACACTTTTGATTTACTGATCCTCTAGTGTAAGACGCTGGATAAATACTTCCGTCAGTGTCAGGAGAATTACCAAAAGTAAGCCTAAACAGTTTGTTCTTACAGAAAATTAAAAGAAATGTGTCAAGGTTTAATAGTCCAACAATCTCATCTTGCTCTTCTTGTAAAACTAAACCGCTTGTAGTTCTAATTTTTTTAGGTTGACCAACCTCAGAATAATATAATGCTTTCTTTTCAAGATATGGAGGGGAAATCGTATACGAAGTAAAAGGACTTGTCTTGCCAACAAAAGGTTCAACTAAAGTTATGACTTGATTTCCTTCATCTACACTAGCAACAACAGCAGGTTTTACAGAATCATTAGTAAAAAACCTACGCCCTGAAAATGTGCGCTTCCAATCAGTTCCAATTCCATACACAAGAGCGTTACCATTTTGTACTTTTGCAGAACCTGTTGAATACGAAACTGATCCAGCATAAAAAACCCTATCATTTACAGAAGCAGCGAAAGGTTTCCAGTTAGGTATCTCAGAAAACCCATTGGCTATTTGATTCATATCAGAATCATAAAGTGGTACATCTTCCTTGTCACTTAATTGCTCATCCGTAAGCGTTGAGAAAAATACTGTAGATTTTAAATCAGTTGTTTCGTAGTCAACAAAAAATACTTCAGACTGACCGTTAGTGTTTCTTAGGAGTTGTCGCTTGACAATCCTTGGGTCAGAAGGAACTTGAACATTTCTATATACAACTCTCTGAACACCAGCATACCAAGTACCACCACCCGTGTAATCTAAATCATCGTTAGATGAATCTACAAGAATAAAAAAATCTGCGTCTATAACATCAATAGTAAATGTGCCATTTGCACTTATTATGCCACCCATGCCAATTACAGTTACGGTTTGCCCAGTAGCAAGACCGTGAGCCGTGCTTTCTAGAACAACAGGAGTAGTTGATGAAGCATCAAGAATAGACCCTGACTTAGAGTTAATAGTAACAGGGGAACTTAGTGGGCTAAGGTTCGAAGCTGTCCCGTCAGCATCGATAAATCTAACATAGCAATAATATTTACCAGAAAGAGTCCCAACACCAGCACCTTCAAGCGTAGGTCGAAGAACAACTGATTCTACACTGGCAGTACCAGCTTGAGATTTTATACCATCCCAACATATAGCTTTATCTATTCCATTTAAAATGTATAGCTCACCAGTGCTAGCTTTTAAGAATGTATCTGGCATTTTACCTACCTATTCTTCCAACATAAAGGTAATAAACTTTAGAATAGCTGCTGCTTGGATCTCCGTCATCTACAGTAGTCATATAAAACAATGAACCAACTGTAACAGAACTGGCAAAAAAATCAGATCCAGCAACAGAAAAGGTGCTACCAGAATAACCTCTGGTTAAAATGCTTGGGCCAACTGAAAAAGCTGACCCTATAGCTATATTGTTTTCCATGCGTACCTTAAGTTAAACTTGTTTGATAGGTGATACTTATAGTTTGTCCAGTAATTAAGTTTTGATCACTAACAAAAGTTCCAGTAGCCCACAGTACACCAGCAGTAGAACTCTTAGCTGATGCACTAGCTAGAAACGCACCTTTAATTGACACCGATGTGCTTGCTGTAAAAACAATAGCTGCACTACTAGTCATAGTCGTAGTTCCAGCAGATGATACTGGAGCACCGGGATTCCATTGCCTTCTGGTTGCTTCAGTGTAATCTGTTGACTCTATCCAACCGCTATGAGTTGCAGCAGTATCTAGTGTAGACAAAGCACTAAATGATGTAGCAGAAATTAAACCTATAAACCAGCTAGGGCTTTGGGTACTAGCTGTAAATATATTGTTAAGACCAAGCGTTCTACCTTGGTCAGTAGTACCATTAGAAAAACTTTCTTCCCATGCAATAGAACCGTCAGGGTTTTTGCATACAGCTTTAAAAAGGCCTTTGCTAATACTTTTCATTTAATCTTCCTCGTATGATTGAACCAGAACTTAATTGCGAAACAACATAGTTTGCATTCTCAAACTTTACTGCAATCATTGACACAGGGCTACCATGATTATCGCCTGAATCATAGACATCAAAGTAAATAGGATATATATAAAAGTCTGGGTTTTTATCGTAGGCTATTATGGCTGTGTATTTACCTGAAGACACACCAGATTTAAGAAAATACTCAGCACCAAAATGAAATATATCTGAAACTCTACCAACCTTAGGCGCAGTAAATTGTTTTTCTAAAGCTCCGGTAGAATTAAAAAGTAATACTAATGGAGCATTGTCAGGAGCTATCTTTTCTCCTAACCTTGACAATGTATTTATATTAATAAATACTTCGTCGCCTCTTTGATAGTAACCTAAATAACTCATACCACTCCAAAAGTAAAGTTCGCCATTTTACTGTGACCACTGGTGGTGTAAGTTACGGCAAGATAATAAAACTTTCCAGCTTCGTAAAGATTTACAGAAGATACTGGTATAGTCGCTTTGTAAACGCCTTGAACTATTAAGGTTGAAGATCCTGAAGATCCAGCCATCACATCACCTAATGGTCCGTATACCGTATAAGTGGACGCTGTTGTTATAGGATCACCAAAATCCCCAACAACAGGGTACACAGCTGTAAATGTCGAATTATTATTTACGAATCCCATGAACATAATTTACTCCTCATCAAACACTACCTTCTTGTAACCGCTTCTAATTTCTAGTTGATTTCTTTTAATACAAATAACATTGTTCTGATTAACCATTGCTCCAGCAGGGATAAGGTCAGCGTTAGTTGAATCTATGATCCCTCTAAAATCCTCAATGATCGTCACATCTTTAGCTTGTTCAGCCAATGTTGCCTCCTAACGGGAATGAAGCAAGCCTAGGTCTAATATAAGTATCAGGACTTGCGCTTCTCCTTTGGATAACTTTGCTGTCAGCAGCTTGTGCTTGCTTAACAGATGCCATGTAAAGCTGGTAAAGATCTGGAGCATTAGCTTTGCTACGAAGCAAGCTAACTTGATACTCACAACCACGCAAAAACGGATCTAACATTACGCCTTGCTCAACATCAATAGGATCACTGATAGAATATTTTCTTGCAGTGAAGGTTGCGTATATAGGCTCGTCAACTATTATCTGGCTTGAGCTAACAACCCCTACAATCTGGCGTTCATACTCAGCTATGTTGTCACCGTCTAAACCAGTAGGAAAATCAGAGCTATCTGCACTTATCCTTATGATTGATCCAGTTAGGGAACTAGTAAAGGTTGCACCAGTAGCAGTAATAGTTGTAGTTGGCCCATTACTTGTGTTAGCAGCTACAGTGCCAGCAGTGTATAGTTCTACCGCTACTTGCCTAGCACCCTTTTGATATAAGAAATCAAACGATTTACTTGTCGAAGGGAACGGATAAACCCTAAAGCTTAACCTGCCTTGTAGTGTCGAATGGCCAGTAATGGTATACATGTAAGGATCACTAGAATAGTTGTTACCATTCTCGACATTACTTAACCACTCTCTTGGGTGAACATAGGACAGGTTAGTAAAGTTACTTTTGTTTAGGCCTTCGTCTGCCGAAATAAATTCAAGCGGAAGAAGATACTCATCACAAAAAATAACAAAGGTTGTACCTGCAGGAAGATCTTCTCTAGGGCTTTGCGCTGAGTCAAGCATAGCAATAGTGGATGACACAACAGAAGCTATCTTGTAGTTAGCGTCATTAATTCTAACAGTACCTTCAGATGCCCATGCTGGAAAAGTACCACCAGTTAATACAAGCATTCTCTCGTAAGCACCACCAGTGAAATCGTAAGATACTGTACCAGTAGAATACGATCCGTTTGTATTGATTCTTCCATGATTGTAATAATAGGACCACCTATGCATTCTTGGAAATGTTCGGAGCGTATTTTGTATAGCTCGCCTAGCTGTCCTCAACGCTTCAGCACCAACATCTGCACCCAAGAAGTCAAGCAGGTGATTGATTGCATCTTGATAAGTAAACGCTATACCACGAATAACAAACTGCTTCAATGGAGCTGAAGGTAGTGGCCTAGGATTGATGTTGATATTTGTCGTTGCCATTTTATACCACCGTAATAGTTGTAGGGTTGTTAGCCAAGTAAGCCTCGTCTAATACCCATAGATAGTATGAGCCAACATCAAGTAAAAATGTAGCCGTACCAAATGTATTGGTTCTACCGCTAGCGATTACATTGTCGCCAGCAAGATCAGTGGAAACCCAAACAGCAGCTGCTACCACAGGCACATTGCCAGCTGTGCTATTAACTTGAACGGTATGGCTCTTAGCTCCAGAACCAGTTAAAGCTACGAAAGGCAGGTCTAATCGCACAAGAACTTCTTCCTCTAAGGTTCCAGTAAAGCTTATACTTATAAGCACATACTGAGCACCTGACAGAAGGGCAGCATTAGGTATGTCTACCCGATACAAGCCACCAGCTAAAGACTGGTTAAGCTCAATAAAGCCACCGCTGACCCAAGATGCAGATGCAGAAGCAAGGCTTACTAAAGGAAAGCTTACCGGAGCTGCACCTTCACGGGTATAACTTGACACTACACCAGCAGAATTATAGGCTAAACCTTTCTTCGACTTCCCAGTAGTTCCACGAATCTTCATTACTAAAGATTTTGCGCTGGAGTTAGGGGTTATTCGGTACGCCATGTATTCAGCCTCATCACTTAAAATACTAACCAAGTTATCGGTATTTAAAAACGGAAAACTCATAGCCTATAGTAACCTCTTATTCTAATTTTTCCACAGCTTTATGTTGTTCTTGGGCTAAAAGTTTTGACTCTATTAAACCTAGCTCTATGACTTCCAAGAAAGAACCTATTGCTTTGGCTATGTCTCGCCAGTCAACAGGCTTCTCATCAACGAACCAATCAATTATCTTTACAGCTATCTCAATGTTAGGTACATCAAGAGAAGAGGTGCGGGGAACTAAGTTGTAGAATATTTTTGATATGAGCTTAATGGCTTTAATTTTATGGTCACTGCTTTGCAGCATATCTTCTTTGTAAAGATCTACTAAAAGCTTACAGTCATTCCTTGCTTGCCAAATCATGTGTAAGCCTTTTGTTTATTTTTTCCAAGAAAGCTTTAGTATCGTCAACAACCGTAGGGTTATACGCTTTCCAGTTTAACAAGTGGCCCCAAACATAATGGCAATTACCGGGACCTTCACAGAGAGTCATTAAGTTATCTTCAAGAAGCTCTCGATGCGGGTCAACATGGTAAGGTATTTTATGGTGGCACTCAAGATTTTTAGTACCACCACAAGCTGCACAAGTAGGGTTCTTTTTTATAAAAGAATCTCTTACTTTTCTCCAAGAGCTTGATCTTGGAGGCATCCCAAAGAACGGTTTGTTACTCCAGAACATTCTTTAAAATCCTCATTGCAATTGCAATAACAAGCCAATAAGGAACAAATGCTTTAAGACCTTCTTCATTGTTGCCTTGCATAGCAAGGACTGATTCTAATGTTAAAGCATCGTCTTCATCTGTCCTAGGCTCTGAGTTCTTTATAATTGGCCTTTGGTTTTGAACTACTTGATCAATGCCATATCCAGCTACATTCCATGCAGCTTGATAAACAAGCTTATTAGGTACATCTTTACCCCTAAGCTTATCGATTAAAGTTATTAAAGCATCTGTCGGTAGGCTATCAGGAAAATTAACCATTCTGTTTCTCCTTTTTAAATTTGTCGTCAAAAAGTTTATCGTTTATCTGTTGCACTTTTGAATCAATTGAACCTTGTACTGCTACAATTTTCCCGATCAGTTCTTGCAACTGATCAATGAAAGACATATGTTTATCTTTTAGCGGAACTACAACATGCATGCCTAACCATATTACTATCTTGTAGAACGCAAACCCCATACCTATCATTACGGAAACAGGTATACCAAGCTTGTCTATAAGGACAACCCATTCTGATGACATACGAACCTCCTAGGGGCTGCGTAAGTTGTAACAAAATGGGCATAAATACACAATAGAATTACATTCTCCAACTAACACTTTGCGTTGGGAACCCGTTAAACTGGGAAAAAGCAAAACACTCATCCCTGCAGATCCAATCCATATCAGCCTCAGTAATCCAAAAACCACCAGCTGGCTCATCGTAGTTACCACATGGCTCACCATGGACAGAAGTTCCCCAACTATTCAACACATAGAATATCCAGCCAAACTCAGGGTGATTTAACACCCCAATTACGCACATCTGGTGACCCCATGAGTCGGTCCTTTTAGCCAGCCTTACTGCTGGAGTACCAACAGCTTTTACTACTAAAGGGCTAGTGCCAAACATACTGGCAATAGTCAATGGGTAGTAGTTAAGCAAAGCCTCTCTAGCATCTTTGCCACTTTTGATCTGCGCCGTGCTCTTAACTAAGTGCTTCCTGCTTATGGAAAGCCATTTATCTTTAATAGCTCCACCATCAGACCATTCCATTTCAGCCTTGGAACCCCAAGTAAGACCACCAGAAGAGGTTGGCTGAGGTAAACCTTCAAGGTCTGATTCCATTGTGCCATCTACTCGCATAGCTTCAGCTGCAGCAGACCCAAAAGAGCCCTCACCCCTGCCATGCATCCCGGCAATATACCTAGACCTTCCATATGGCAGTAGCCAGAAAGGAAGCTTTACTAATTCTGCGTCACCAAGCCTGATTGACTCAACAGCTTGAAGATACCACATAGCCTGACCAATACCGTTCCCAACGCAGCTGCCAGTTTGTTGGTAAAAAGCCTCGAAATGCTTGCCGTTGTTAGCCTTCTTGGAGAAGTCCCAAAGAAACGCCCTGTCCTTTGATTCGTCAGTCTCCCCAACCAGCTTAAATTCAACAAAATTTTCTTTGGCAAGAGTGTCAGTTTTTTTCTGATCATCGCTCATGTCAGCAGGTGCGATCCTCCCAAAATTCCAGCTAGCTTTTTCTTGTCCTAGGTATGGAACCTTGCCACCAACTGAACGGAAAAAAGATTCATCGCTCATGTAAGCCTCACTTTGAGAGTTTAGTAAGAGTATCTGCAATCATTTTAAATTCACTAGCAAACAAGTCACGATCACTTTTGTTTATCATTTTCTCAGTAGATGTTGGAGCTAAACTATTGAGGTATGATCCAATAAAATCTCTAACCTCAACAACCTCTTCAGCTGCCAAAGTAGACAGTGATACCTTTATGCCGTATTCGTACAATTCTTTGATTGTCTGGTACTTCTCGTCTTGTGATGCAGAAGAAAGTTTTGAGTACACCGAAGACAATGACCTAAGAGAGTCGTTTTTCTTAGGATTTTGATTTGCATCTATAAGAGACTTTAGCTTTGATTCAAACACTGAGGCAGGATCTACTGGAGTAGGTGGAACAGGTGGCGGTTGAGCGCCAGCAACCGTAACCAAGCAAAGCTGCGGGTCAGTAGGAATATCGTTCATCGAAGTGTAAACAAAAATACGGTAATTACCGGGATTTGTAGCGCAGAATATAGCCCACAACCCAGTGTCTGACACAACAAGGTCGTTTTCATCTGAGGCTGAGAACCATTTGACCATCTTGCCATTAGTTTGAACAGTTAGCTTTACAAGCCTTCCAGCTTTAGCTTCAACTTTTTCAGCTATCTTTATGTATGGCTCGTTTTTTTTAGGCTCTTGTGCGTCTAATGAATAGCAAGACAAAAGGATAACTAAAGCTGTAAATATTCTGATCATTAAAATGCCTCCATATGTATGTAACAAAGACGGGCTGTGGTGTTACTAATTGACTCGGTAAAATCAATGTCTTTTTAAGAGTCGCAACAAGCTTCTCCGTATGACCAGCCCGTCAATTTAACCTAGGTGTATCTCCGCACCTAGATTGATTCAACTTCTTCTATGGTTGTTGCTGCTTCTACATCTCTTCGTTTTGCTGCAAAGTTTTCTGACATCTGCGATCTTGATGCACCATATCTTAGTAGCAAAAGAGTCATTTCATCTATAGTTGAAAAATTAACTACAGAATTATTCATGGCTATAATTGACGGAATAGGAAGACCCATTGCTGCTGCTTCTTTAGCCAAAGAAAATACCCCTACTAATAAGGCCACATCAGAAGAAGCAATACCTAAGTTAAAACCTTGGCCAGAATCCCAACCAGATTTTTCTAAAGCAGTCCATTGGCTATTTATTAATTGTAGCTTTGTTGCTTTTGCTTGTGACAACGGATCTGGTGCAGCATTTGGAATATAATCCCATGCTTTTGCTACTAGTGATTTTATAAATATTCCGTCATCCGATGATAATTCTATTGGAATATTAACATTTCTTGTAACGCCTTCGCTATTAGTTTTTGTTAAGGATACGTTGTAAACATCCTCTAAAATATTAAGAGCTACATTTACTTTTTGAGTTAAAATTATACTTAAGCTTTCCATACTAATTCCCCTATGTTTTTATAATGTAGTTCAACCCAATTGAAGGCTGCATATTATTATGGGCAGAGCCAGATCCTGAGTTTCCAATACTAACATTAGCTGTTCCATTATTAACTGTCACACTATGAGTATGGGTTTGTGTTTCACCTTGCATAACTTGGTTAAAATTATACGCTTGCCAGCTTGTTCCACCAGATAAAACCGCCCCTCCACCAGTGTTAACAAAAAACAAGGCAAGATTGTTTGAAGCGTGGTTGTGATTAGCAGTTTGTGTACCCACGGATGTTGTATGGGCATGACCAGAATCTGTTGCTGTATGGTTATGCTGTGGCATTTCAGCCGTTGACAACGCAACTGTTTCTGCACCAACTGTACCCCCAAGAGTTCTATTTGAAAGACCAGAGGCTTGACCCACACCAATAGGAACCCTTGATCTTAAATCGGGCAAGTTAAATGTTGTACTTCCATCGCCTTGCCCATAGGGGCTAGAAGTCGTTCCTAATGCTGTCCATAACGCACTATAGGTAGTTCGTGAAACCGCATTCCCGTTAGCCAATAACCATCCAGTAGGTGCTGTAGTTGTAACGGTTCCAGCACTTACCGTTTGAGTAATTGCACCTGCATACATTTGCATAGAACCAGAAGGAATTGAAGATCCTGCGGAAACTGTACCCCATGAAGTATCTGTGCCATTGGTTGTAAGGTATTTACCGCTGTTTCCTGTTTGACTTGGTAGCAAAGCATTTACAGAGGCATTAGCTGTAGTTTGACCTGTGCCCCCTTTTGCAATTGATACGGTTGCTAGGGTGGTTGTAATCGCTGTAGAACCGCTACCAGTAACATCGCCACTTAATGTAATAGTTTGGTTTGCAGTTAAATAAGTTGATGTGTCTAATGACCAAGTGTTTGCTGATGTTTTTTTTAATATTCCTGTTGTGCCTGTTATGGCTGCAATTGCATCTAAGTCACCATCCCATGCTTGTACATTCGTGCCAATTACTAACCCTAGTGAAGTTCTTGCTGTTGCTGCTATAAGATTGGTAGCACCTCCGTTCCATTGTTGAGTTTGGGTATATGCAGTATCCCATTGAGTTTGTTTTGCAATTGTTGGAATTGCATAAGAAGCATTTAAAGAAAACACTCCTGTTGAAGAAGTATAAGTTAGCCCTGTTGCAGATGAAGATATAGATGCTCTTGCTAAAGCATCAGCATAAAATTTATTGGTTGTTCCTTGTGTTATGTTATCTGTAGTTCCTACATGGTCTGAAAATGCCAATGATGCAACTAAAACCGAACTTAAACCATCAGCCGAACCTATCCAAATTTTTGCAGGGCTTGCTGCATTGATTGCAAGCTCAGAAGCTAAAAGTCCAGAAGGAACTGCTGCTGCTGTATATGATCTTTTCGGTCGAATGGTGTTTGCCATCGCTAAAAAGTGCCTCCATCTATAGATGACGGCAGATCATTAAGCTCACTCATTAAAACTGGAGTTCCGCTTGCGTCAGCCACCCATATTTTTTTATCAGGAATATTAACCGCCAGCTCATACGGTTGAAGACTAGATGGTACAGCTGTAGCAGTTGTACTCCTTTTTGGTCTAATAATATTTGCTGGAGTTGGGCTAGGTGAAGGGGTAGTAAAAGTATACAAGCTATTAGCTGTATTAGTACCCCCTGCTGTTGTAACCAAAACACTTTTTGCCCCTGCTGTGCCCGCAGGAGTTGTTGCAGTAATACTTGTTGAGCTAACAACTGTTACTCCTGTCGCTGCTGTGCCTCCAATGGTAACAGCGGTTGCACCTGTTAAACCTGTTCCGGTAATCGTAACACTTGTGCCACCTGCTGTAGTGCCTGTTGATGGCGAAATTGCTGTAACTGTTGGAGTAGGTGTTGCTCCACACGCACCCGCTGTAACTGTTGGTGCTGTTCCAGTACCACCATAAGCAACAGACCACGGACCAGTTAAAGAATCGGCAGTATAATAATCCGAATACCCCTCTGATATCGTGTACCTCGACTGCATATTGTTGTAGCCGATTTGGATTGTACCCCCAACTTTTTCCCAATATCCAGAACTAAAATACATGGTGGTTGGAGAAGACCCAGAAATATAACTGTAGGTTCCATTTACCGCTGCGTTGTCTGCTCCTGCCACACAATAAGGATCTACTAAACAGGCTCCCTCTGTTAGCGTTGGTGCTGGTGATGTGCCGTTTCCTGAAACAGTCCATCCAGTCAGAGGTGGTGTAGCACTCGAACTGCTTGTAGTATACCCTTCCGTACTGCCGTTAATAAAATACCAGAGTTCATCACCATTATAAACAATCTTTATTGTAGGTGTCCCTACTTTTCTGTATTCAGATGATGAAAAAGGATCGTATGTTCCATTGTATGCCGTTGTTCCAGCACCCGAAACGCAATAACTTGGCATCAGAAACTCCCTCCGTCTATATCCACACCACTTAAAGCGGTAGCAGAAAGGACTGTTGTTCCATTAATTTTAAACGCTTTTCCAGTAGCTAGGTTAACATGTTCAGAAAAATCCCATGAAGAAGTTCCAGTAGTGTAAAGAATAGTATGGTCAGTAAGACCATGCAAAGTCACACCGCCACCCGTTGCTGCTGCTTCAGTAGTAGAGCCATAAGCAAGCTCAATGTTCTTATCTGCCACAACAAGTGTGGTTGAGTTAACTGTAGTTGTAGTGCCAGAAACTGTTAAATCCCCAGTTACGGTTAAAGCTCCTGAAACTGTACCGCCAGCTAAAGGCAAGTATGATAACGATGGAATGTCCGTAGACACTAAAGCACGGAATGTTGGATTTGCAGGAGATCCTGTTGTTGGTCCAGCCCAAACATAGTTTGCTGTTTGAGTTGTCAAAGTCACAGCTAATGTGCCAGTTGAAGTAATTGGCGAACCAGAAACAGACATAATGTTAGGGACAGTCATGCCTATAGAAATTACTGTGCCGGGGTTAGGGGTAACATACTCAACATCTGTAGCACCAGCGTTTACAAGCATAACTTTACCAGCATTACCAGCAAATGATGGAAGAAGATTTGCTCTTGCTGTAGCTGCAGTTGACGCTCCAGTACCGCCGTCAGCTATTGCTAAATCTGTTATGCCAGTTACTGAACCACCAGTAATAGTAATGTTGGAGAATGTCTTAGCACCAGATACAGTCTGGGTTGTAGTAGTTGTTAAAAAAGAACCTGTTCCAGCAATAGGAACAACAGTAGAAGACACTCCTGTTCCAGTATCTCCAAACCCATAATATAAAATATTGTCTACTTCCGAATATGCAAGCTCGGCAGGAGCTAAAGTTGACGGAGCACCTGCTGCACCTGCAGAAGCCCTTCTTTTAATTCTCAATACAGTTGCCATGTTTACTCCTTTTTAAAAATTACCGCCATCTAAAGCAGATGAATTTACCCACTTAGAAGCAGCAGTGTTGTACTGAAGAAAATTATCGTTTGCTAGGCTTGTTAGTTGAACATCAGTAAGTGACGAAATAGACGCAGCTCCAACATCTACAACGACCCCAGATTGATTTTTTGTATAGACCCTTGAATCTGTCGAGTTTACACCTAATTCGCCTATACCTAGCTGTGACGCTGTAGGTACATAACCTGCACCAGTAAACTTTTTAATTGATATTTTAGGCTGATGAATCAGGTTCATTTTTTATACCATGGTCCAAAAAACTTTCATCCCTGAGAAGGTCGAGTTTACATAGACCTTAGAGACATCGTCAATCGGAATCGTCATGCTCTCGCCAGCGTACAGCTCAAATCCATCTGTAGCAGAAGTCGTTCCGGGAGTTACTGTAGAAGGACCAATATAAACATTCTCTGAATTAGCATTGGCACTTTTAACAATAATTCCCCTAGTTGTAGGAGTCGAGCTAGCAACCAAAGCTACAGCGGTATTAGCTGTTGTAGATTTACTACCAGTCACAACTGCTGACGATACAGATTTAACGAGATTAATCGGAAGCCCGGTATCAAGGCTGACTAAAGTTATAGATCCGTCTGGACCATAAGCAATTTTGTCAACTACATACTTGACTCCACCAACTTCGTCTGCGCCTATCGTATCCCCGCCTTCGCCGGGATTGAGGATAACATTATCTGCCATTTTTGACAACCTTCTTTAATGAGGATCTTGTCTTGTGAATAAGATCTACTTTTTCTTTCTTAGAAAGAACTTGGCTACCCATGCGTTTTTCGGCATTTTCAAGCACGATGTCATCTGCAACATCTTTATTAAATCTTTCGGAAACTTTCTTAACTTTCCTAGAGATAGCTCCTTCAGCACCCCAACCGTTCTCATCAATAACCTTGGCTGCATGCGCTCTGTCTGACACCCAAGCTTTAGGGTCGCCGGGAAAGTTTGCAAGGCTGCTTAGGTATATTTTTCCTTTGGTGCTTATTCCAGCTTTCTTTGCATAGGACTGATAGTAATCGCCCATGTTTGGAGCACCTTCAAATTGATTGCCGTTGCAATGGCCATGAAGGAACTCTCTGTCCGTGCTTGCTCCGGGAGGAGTCCGTGAAGCAAGCATGTCAGCAAGTTTAGGAGAAACACCAGAGGAAATCATTTCGTCATAAAAACTTAGGCTCATCTTTATCTCCGTTGAATGTTAAACAAGTCCTTTATCACTGCCACCAACATTTCCACCGCTAAAAGGTTTTCCGGGTGCTGCATCAGCAGGGCTAGTAGCGTCTTTTTTAAATTGTCTTCCGGGTCCACCAAGAATAGTTTTGTATCCATCACTCCAAGTTGTAACCCAGTTTCCAATTGTAGGATCATAATCAGTATGTAAAGGCTCTGGGCTAACACCATCAACTGGATCTAAATAGCCATTTGCTAATGCTTCTTCTTTAGTCATAGGAGAATCAGTTGGTACTTCTGGTCCGGGTATTTCAGTTCCACCACCACCAGCTGGACCTTCTCCTACAAATTGGTTAAGAGGAGCCCCATCACCACTACCAGCAGGACTATTACTAACTGCACCAAATTTACCAGAAGGGCTGGATGGATTATCCATAGGGCTACCACCGCCACCACCACCGCCACCGCTACCGCTACCACCCTTAGAACCACCACCGCCACCACCACCGCCACCACCACCACCACCGCCACCACCGGGTGGAGAAGGAGGAGGACCGGGAACTGGTTCTTTATCTTTTGGTGGTGGCTCACCGGGAGGCTTAGGTTTTGGACCTACACTAGAACCACCACCAAAACCACCGCCACCGGGCGTGTACTCACTGTCATCTATATCTGACTCTTCAGGAGGAGTTGGATCTGCAGGTATATATGGATCACTAGGAACAAAAGGTCTAGCTGGATTGCCAATAACTGGATTTTGATTTGGTTTGTCTAACGGGGATGCAGAAGTTTTACCAGCTCCAGCACTAAAATCATTCATTTTTCCTTGGCCGTATATGTCATACACAGAAGTAAAATTAGGTTTTTGATCTGGCAAAATAGGGTTACCAAATTGATTATTGCCATACATAGAATATATTGGAGCATTTGGGTCAGGCTCGTTTGGTTCAGAAGTATTTGTTTTAGGCGCATTTGTATTTTTGTTAGCATTACCCTTGTACATATCGTAAACAGAATTATATTGTGATGATGCCATCGGTTCCTCTTTTCTGTGTAATTAAAACTCGCTACTGTTAAGTCTTTCAAGGTATCGCCTTTTAGTCTCATCATCTTCTTGAAAACCAATTGAACCATCAGATTGCTGCCTCAAAACTGGAGGATCAGATCTCATATTGCTCATAAATTTTGGTGCAATTTCCAAAGCGGAATCTCTTAAAGCACCAAACACTGGTTCTTTTGACCCAAGGTTACCAAGCTGCGTAGATATAACTTTACCTGCAAAATTAGCTGGCCTTGCCATAATTGAATTTCCAACAGCATTATCTAAATAAGAATAAGCATCTTCTAAACCAGAGGCAACTTTACCAGCATAGGTATCTGGAACTACTCTAGGAAATGCGTTCATTGTACTAGAAAGAGGATCTATCTTTGCTATGTCATCAGAATAATTTCCTGCGTTTGCTAAAATTGCGCTGTAATCAAAACCTTTTGAACCAGCATTAGCCATATCGCCAAAACTATTAGAAGTAGAAAAAACTGTAGGCATTATATCTGGAACAATTTTTGAAGCAGATAAAACCTCAGGAGCTACACTAGCAGCTTTAGCTCCAAACCCTAAAATCTTTGGAGCTTTAAAAAGCATTTTCGCAGCAGGAATAGAACCAAGGCTTAAATAAGTTGATGGGTCTGTAAAAATATCTCCAGCAGCTTGTTTAAGCGCACCGCTAAAAGTTCCATCACTAGGACCACTACTAAAGTATGCTTCATTAGCGTGTACTTCAGATTTTGGGTCAGTATAACCAAGAGTGTCAGAAAAAGGAATAATATTTAACATAGCCCTTGGATCAGCTTTACCATAATTTCCACCAGTCAAACCATAAAGAGCAGTGCTCCCAAGCCCACGAAAAAACCTTCCGGGCTTGTCTAAGGTTTCCCCTGCAGAATCAAGCATTTGAAGCAACAAACTTTCTTCTCTTGGGTCCATGGCTTATCCCCTCATAGGTGGTGCAGGTGGCTGTTCATAATCTGGCTCTTTATCTAACGGTGGAGGCTCACCGGGGGCAACTGGTTTTTGGCCCAAGACGCTCATAAGCATATCGTAAAGAACGCTGCTATTAGGATAGTTTTTCATTTAATTTACTTCTTGGCTCCGGGATGTGGTCCTAAAACGGGAATCATTTTCCCATCTAATCCCATAGCAAACTGACCACCTTTTGCTCTGTGCGTTCTTTCCACACCTTCCTGACCATCTGTTTCTGGATTCCAAACTGGAGGCCTTGTGTAGATAAGCCTTCCTGTTTTTGGATCATTATAAGTGAAACCATCGGCATTCATTTTAGCGCCTACATTTTCTGGAGGAGCTACTTGCACTTGCGAGTAAGTATTGTTTTGCGGATTATTTACAGTTGGCCTATACGATGTAGAAGTCTGGTTTGATGGCGGTTGATAATTTTTATTGTTATTAGCTTGATCAACTTTCCAGTTAGCTAACCATTGAGAATAATCACTTTTGTATAATGCAGCGTCTTTTTCATTTTTTGCTGCTTGTTCTGGTGTAAAAGGAGTATAAAATTTAGCAGCGTAGGCAGCACCACTCATTGGCTCACTAGGTGGAGTAGGGGAAGCTTTTTGTGGCATAGGAACAGGTGCTGGAGCAGCGTTTGTGCCTCTGAAAGCTGTATCACTAGCGTATTCGCTCCTGCCTCCTGTTACTAGGTCGTTCCTACTAGGAGCGTTATAATTTACAAATTGATTTGGCTGATTAACCAAAGGCGAAACAGGTGCTGTACCTATTTCTGGCCTAGCTGCTTGTCCGGGAACCTTATAAGGAATAGGGTTTGCTTTTTGTTGTGATCTTGCTTGGCCTTGCTGACGAGGCTTATTAAACAAGTTTTGCTTAATAGAACTTTTAGTCATACCAGTACCTTTGGCTGCACCCATGCCGTTCATGCGCTGCGCTACTGATGGTATTTCATTTGTTGGCATTTTAAAATCCTTAATTAACGAAGCTCATTTGTACTAAGTTTGTTTGGCATAGGCACTGGAGTTTTTGCACCACCAGCATATTGATTACGGGGCATGTTAAAAGCCAAGTCATTTTCTGGACCACTTAACCGATTTACTAAAGGCGAAGCTGGTTGCTGCCCCGGTACTTGGTACTTGCTAAGCTGCTTTGAATTAATCTTACCTTTATTTACACCCTTTTGAACAGCTTGGCCCATCCTCGACATGCGCTGTTCTACCGTTGGGACTGTAGCTTGACCTCCTGATAAATTAGGTGCTGCAGGAGTAGTTGTTTTTTTAGGTAGTGGCCTATCAAAAAAACCACCGCCAACCATATTAGCGTACTTTATATACACAGGATTTTTCATTCCGGTAGCACCACCGTACCTAGTATATTTCCAAGCTTGGCTTCCATCACCCGGATCTACATATCCGGGTGTTGCATCAAGACCAAGCATTCCCGGATGACCTCCATGTGGAGCCCATACCTTGTTAAATTCATCCTGTGTAATATAAGTGTTAGCCATTGTATAACTCCTTAATTAACGATTTTGTGCTGCGTAATTTACATAACCTTTATTTGGGTTAGGTTTATGTCGATCACCTACTGTTCCAGCTGCAAAATCTCTCATATACTTAGCATTTCCTGCTGCTATTTCTTCAGGTGTTGGTGGTTTATAGTCTTTGTTACTCATAAAACCTTTTAGTGTAGTCATGCCAAACATTCCGTTAGGCATTCCGTCTTCAGTGTACAAATTTGTTTGAGGCTTTGTATTAAATCCATCCCACATAGGCACTGCACTTTGCTCGTATTTTGCTTGATTTTCAGGTGTCATTCTAAATCCACCCGGCTTAGGATTATATTTATACTTAAACCTTTCATCTGGCATTTTTTGTGGAATTGGATATCCATTTGCATCATATTTGACTGGGCCCTCAGGACCAAAACCGGGTGCATATCCAGCTGATGGTCCTGTAGGGGCAGGTGCAGGTGCTCCCAAAGGTGCTGTTAATGGTTGCGCTGCTTGTCCGGGAACCTTATAAGGAATAGGGTTTGCTTTTTGTTGTGATCTTGCTTGGCCTTGCTGACGAGGCTTATTTAACAAGTTTTGCTTAATAGAACTTTTAGTAATACCAGTACCTTTGGCTGCACCCATGCCGTTCATGCGCTGTGCTACTGATGGTATTTCATTTGTTGGCATTTTAAAATCCTTAATTAACGAAGCTCATTTGTACTAAGTTTATTTGGCATAGGCACTGGAGTTTTTGCATTAGCATATTGATCTCGACCAGCATCTCCACGATACTGCTCATAGCCAATTCTTGTTGCAACCCCATTTGCATCAGGTACATTTTTGTTTGGCATTGGTCTGTAAAATTGATAATTGGGCTCTGGATTACCTAACTGATTAGCCAAAGGCGAAGTAGGTTGCTGCCCCGGAACTTGGTACTTGCCAAGTTGGTTAGAATTAATCTTACCTTTATTCACACCCTTCTGGACAGCTTGACCCATCCTCGACATCATGCGTTGCTGTACTGATGGAACTGATGCTTGACCGCCTGACAGGTTAGCTGCTTTTTTTGCAGCTTTTTCAGCGTCTGCAGCAGCTTTTGCAGCGTCTGCAGCAGCTTTACTTTTTTGGTTATTATCGTATTGTAGCTGTTGCGAATAAATTCTTTGCCTAGCAGCATTCATAGATTGCAGCAAAGTAGCTTGCAAATAATGTGGCATCGTAGAAAATTCGTTGTCAATATCATTAGTGTTCCAGTTATATTTCCATGAACCAGAATTAGGCTTAGACAGCCCATTAGCCATTGCCCATTGATCTTCTGCTGTTAAACTTGTAAACGCTCTACTTCCTTGTGGTGGCATAGCTTAAGCTCCTTGTGGTGGCATCATTTCAGGTGGCACTCCTTCCGGTGGCATGCCTTCTGGTGGCATCATGCCCGGAGGAGGTGGAGGCGGTGGCTGAATCAGATACTTAGAAATATCAAGGTCCATCGTCTTAGCCCAATCCTGAAGAAGCGCATTGACTGCAGTAAAATCTCCAGTATTTTGTGCGAAGCTGGATAGACTAGGCAAGATATTTTGCATGGCAAGACCCATGTTATCTGCGTCACGCTGCTTGTTTGGCTTCATCGAACTGCCAGCAGCAACTCTGTATTCAAGGTTGTGCAAGATGTCATTTGGATCGCTAGATACAATAAGCTGATCCCATAGAAAAGCAATTGGCTTACCAACAACATTAACCACATCGTTACCAGTAAGATGCCAACGAACAGCAAGAGCTTCTTTCTTGGCAACATCTGTCATTGCGTCTTCAACTTTGTTCGCCATATCGTCAGGGCGAATTTTCGTTTGTTCCGTTTTACTCTGAGCTTCCGTGGCAGAACGGTATGATGCAGCCGATTCGCCATAAACCAACTCCGTGAGCCCTACACGCTTTTCAAAGTTTCTCTCAACGGCAGATAGAACCTGCCAGATGTCCGAATTAAATGGAGGATGCTGAAGGAATTGAACTACATCAGTAACAGTACCATGAGTTTCATCTATTTCTAAAAGCTCATAGTCTGTACCGTGAAGAATAGTAGACTTAATTTCTTCGCCAACTGATTTTTTAATTGCAAGAAAATCTCTGCACGAAACTCTAATTTTTCCAGCAATAAATGAATACACCCAGTTAATAAATTTAAGCTCACCAAGACCGGGTTTAAGATGCGACATAGGCCAAACTTTTCTTGGCCTTTCATGGAAAATAATAGGAGTCATTGGCCAGCTGTCATCAGCCCAGAATGGAGTATCCCATTCTAACCTTCGCTTAATTTCTGCGTCATCCCCGCCATTTTGAATATCAGGAGGAAGGTTAAGCGGGTAATCTACTTTGTCGCATACAGCAAGATAAGCGTAATCACCGTACTCTTCTAGCGGTTCAAGATTTTCTTTTGGAACACCAGACAAACGCCCACCAACACCAACCTTAGAGTAGACTTTCCAATAGACAAGAAGGTCATTTGTTTTACCTTGTTTACGCTTGTAATCTCCAGCAGTGCCTTCTCCCATGAGATTACCTTGCTGGTTATATGATTCAAGATGGCCAGACAAAGTACCAGCAACTAGGCCAAAATCTCGTTCTACTTGCCACACAGGATCAACACAGCGTTTAGCTATCCATCCTGCTTCAGCAATTGTTTCCATATCAGGATCAATAACCAAATTGTCTACAGTGTCGTAGAAGCTACCAACAAATTTCTTTCCTGTTCCGGGAGATACATAGGGCCTTGTCCAAAGTACGCCCATGCCTTTAATTAACGCCTCATCAATCGCTCGTCTTGAATGATCTTTAAGGTTAAGTGCATCAGGGGTAAAATTTAAATAATTTTCAAGCAGAAGTGCTCTAGCTCCATCAAGCTTTGTCTGCTTAATGTTCATCTCTTGAAGTTGTTCAAACATTGGTCCAAATTGCTGCGGATTAAAAGGAGCAAAAGCCCCTTCAGGAATATCCATAACAACTCTTGGATTTACTTTTCGATGTGGATTTCTTGAATAAAGTGCTGGCCCAAAGAGCTGGACCATTTCTGCAACTTTATTAACCGTCATAGCAAAGGTAGGTCTAGGGAAATCGTCTGCGCTTCCAGTAAAAGAAAGCCCTCCCCCTCCACCCTTTTTGAGACCATACATAAAATCGTATGGGCCATCAAAGAACTGCATACAAGTTTCGGCATCCTTACCAAATTCATCCTGCTTAAAATCATAAGCAAGCTGAATTTTTTTCAACCATGCAGTAACTATAGGGGCTAAGAGGGAGTCTTCTTTCATTTATTATTTCGCAACAGCAAATGCGCCTTTTTGTTTTTGTTGTTGTTCAGTTATTCGCATAACCAAAGTCCAAGCTCCAGCTTCTCTGGCTTCAGGTATTTGTGTAGTAGGATCATCTAAATGTCTTACTCCATCCATACACCGAATGGTTACGCTATCTTTTTCAAACACGCTGCAAGCAATAGTTTCTGCTCCAACATGAGTAACAACCGCTGGCCTTGGCGCAGTAGTCCTATCCGCTGCATGATACCAAAGCACCATATCACCAACAAAAATATTAGGCATAACAAACGAGGGCATATCATTCTCCTTGAGCAATTTCTAGGGGCTTCACTGATTTAAGCCATCCGTCAAGATCAAACTTTTCTTCAGGCTCAATAACAGTGTTATAAAGTACCATAATCGCAGCTTCCCACGCAACTAAAGATTTCTCATTTGGCTCACTATTACAAAGTTTTGCGATCTGGGAGGCTAAATCTTTTACCTTGCCATCTGGGTTGTTTAGTGCCCATTCGCCTATTGCTGTCCAAGAATTTTCATCAAGTTCTTCGTTTTTAGGCGAATAATCTAAAAACTGGCAAGCATCTTTAAAGCCTTCTTTGGCAATAGCTCCAATAATCATTGCGGAAGATCCACTCATAATCACACCTTTTCTTTACCGGGGCCAAGATTAATCATGCCCAAGCCCCCGTTTTGCTTGTTCATGCGCCTGACTTTCGCTTTCAAGGCTTTCAACACAGTATCATCTTTTCTTTCCATAGTGTGCCTTTGCACATATTTTAAATTACTCATGGCCATGTATCTAAAACATGCCATAGCATGAACCCTACCTCTATCTTCTGGCTTATCGGTAACATAACCTCTTGGCTCTTTCTTGTATCTGTACCTTTCTATTTCCCACATAAAGTTAGGACATTGCGGAAATACTTTTAATTTAATTGACCCGTCTTCTCTAACTTTTAGAAATGATCTTGCAGCTTCAATACCGCCCTGCACATCATCTGAGCCCCATTGAAAACCGCTGCCAGTAGAAGCAGAATAAACTTTGTATTTACGCAACGCTCTTGAATACTGTTGTTCAACATTTAAACCACTACCAATATCAGATATTCTCCCACCATGCATATCTATTACAAACTTTTCAAACTGCTGACCTACGGATTTTTGAGCCATTCTTTGGCCAAACTGTTCAGCATCACAGTTGTAAATATAAAGCTCATCATATAGATAAATAGTATTCCCAAGCATAGGTGGAGGAATAGCAAAAAACAAAACGCAGCAAACCTGCCTACCGGGGTCAACAACAGCATACCTAGTCCACTCATTAGGTATCTGAAAAAACTCGACTCCATGCATTGCTTTTGAAAACTCTGGAAATACCCTAAGACTATTGATTGCAAACTCGCCAGATATCCTAACTTTCCGTTCGTCTTCTGACATTCCTTCTGCAAATTCTTTTTTCTCTTTGTCACCGATGTGTGGGTTGTCATCCAAAATAATAACAAACTCGTCCACGGTTCTTTCATCTGGGGCATCTGGGTGCTTCTCTCTTTCTGTCAAAGCTCGTTCATGCAATTCAAGAAGTTTTTCCGTTCCAGTTTGAGGAGTAGCAGACCAGAACCCGCAACCTTTTCGATCCAAAATACGAGCACTTAATTCTGGATGCCAATCAGGATCTACAATTTCCTCATCAAGCCAGAATATATCAATATCGCTACCTTGAGGTGGCTTACCTTCTGAAGAGTAAAAGCTTATTTCCCATCCGTTGTTTAGCACAACAAGTTTAGGAATATTCTTGGCCTTGTTTTCCCATGCTATCTTTTTGATTAGCCTTTTAGGAATTAGCGGAGGTGATGGCTTAGTAAGGTGAAACCGATCAAGGTCTGACTTTTCCCAAGGTTTGTAAGTCCTCCATTGTTTGGTTTTTAAATCCCGTATAATTCTAAAAGCACCAGCTCTACCTAGCTTTCTCCACATTACATTACCAATATGATCAAGATTTCTACCTACGCAAAAAGCTCTGCCACCTTCTAGCGGATACTTTAAAAAAGGATCTACACCGCAAACAGCTCTAGACAATTCGACAGCTGCCACTGTAGTTTTACCTGATCGGTTTCCACCACGGACTAATCGGTGAGTGGCTTTAGACGAATGAAATGCTTGCTGGATTCCGGTAGGCTCATAGATCTTAAGAGCTTCCATCTTGCGTCTGGCAGCTTCGCCAAGAAGTTTCTTAAACCTAATACTGTCTCTTTGCCCAAGTTCAGAGTAATCAAAAGTTTCTTTGCTTCTATCTTTAGAAGTTACTTGCTCGACCTTCTGTTCAATCGGTGGGTTTAAATCAAAGTGTTTTTTAACAACAGCATCAAATTGTTTTTTAGCTACTTTAGGTTTTCGGCTTTGATCTAAGAGATGTGCAACGACAATTTTCTGAACAACATCGAGAGCCATGTCTTCTGACAGTTTATTGTCAGTCAGATTCAGCTCATCAATCAGGTTCTTTACTGATTGGAGGGTTAGTATCCCGTCTGGAAAATTCTCCTGCGAGCTCAGACCCGATGTCTTCCACCACCGCAGCGAGTTCATCACTGACTTTTCCAGCTGCGTCAGCTCTCTCTTTGGTTCTTGATCTTCCATCTGACTTCTCCTTGATTTGATTTACAACGCCGTCAATCTCTCTGTCAAGGTCTTCGTCAGTCATAAGACCAGTGTCATCTGGCTTTTCGTCAGACTCAGAAGCAAACTTCCAAACTCTAGTAATGATATCTAATATTCTTTGTCGAACCAGAGATCCTTCACCAGCAGCAATCCATTCTTCAAAAAGCATCTCTGCTAATTTAGAAGGACCACCAACCACCCTTACGAAATTCTCAGCAAGCTCAGAAAGATGCGGTAGCTTCTTTCCGTCTTTCAGGTTACTGCGTAAGTTAGCTTCTGTTTTGTTTGAAGATGGAGGCATTTCTATCCTATGTAAAAAGCAAGGGTGCAACAAAAGCTACACCCTTACTAATCCATTCACTTAGGCATTGCCCAAGTGTCTAAGCGAAGGCTTATCTGCCAATGAAAGCAGTAATATCGCCAGTGCTAGAAGTAGCAGCACCGGAGCAAGCCCTGCCTACTACAAACCCACCGGAAGGAAGGACATTGGTTACAGCTTTGTTAACTAATGCACTGAGTACATCGTTAGCTGCAATCGTTACTGTCCAACCACCAGAAGCGGGTGAAATAAGCGCAGGACCGCCAACAACTACATAGAACAAGTCCCCAACTGGAACACCAGCTGCAGGGAGTTGTTCATCTACTGGGTAACCAACACCACCAGCTGTAACTGTTCCGGTAGCTTTAGTACCGTAGGTTCCAGCAGTAGTGGAAGTGGTAAATCCAGTGATAGTCTTTGGAAGAATAGCAGCAGATCCAGCGTTACGAACTACTCGACACCTGACCTTGTGGCCAGAGCGAGCAATTTTGGTAGAACCAATGGTTGCTGTAACTAAGTCTTCAAATTCAAACTCTTGTCCTTCAAGGTTTGCGCCACCAAGATCGTTAGCGTCAATTGTAGCACCGCCGTAAAAGGTAGTACCACGCTCGAAGGGAGGGTTTTCATTTCTAGCCATTATCAATTTCTCCTAAGTAAAAAAGTTCCTAATGAATGTTAAGTAAGTGCTACAAATTTAGCTTGGTAGCGTGGATTACATCTCATGTTACCGAAGAAGTCGATTGAGAATCTTTCGGTATAGCTAGCAAGGTCGAAGTCAGGAACTTCAGGAACAAACAGTTGTGACTGTAAGCTTCTCAATTCCAGCTCATCAACATTAAGACCGTAGCCAACACCATCAGGAATCCCGTACTCAGAAGTAATGTCAACACCATCAACATTGACGGAGTCTTCAAAACCAAGAGCGTAAAGACCACCCTTCTTGTCACCACGAACAACCGTCAAGCGTTCCTTGACAGCTTGTTGTTCGAGTACAAGTCGATACATTTCTGATTCCAAGATAATCATGTCAAGCATACCACGCTTAGACTTGTTCTTGTGACTCTTAGTAATCGCATAGCGAATAGCTTGAGTACAAGTGTTAGCCCAAGTGTAAGTGCCTCCAGATGGAATGGTCCATGCAGTGTCGGTATAATCGACAACTAAAGGAGACCAGAAGGAATACTCAACATCGCCTGTGCCGTCTGGCCAAGCAGTGTTAGAGCTAGAATCCTTAGACCAGCTACCACCATAGTTTCCTAGGTTAGTAAGTAGTCCAGCATAAGTGTCAGAAGGTAGACCTACAAACCCGTGTGGGCTAGGTCCAGATGTTCCGAACCACGACTCTAAACCGTGGATGCGTCCAGTACCACCAGCAGCATTACCATCAGCATAGATTTCGTCACCAAAAGAGTCTTCAATTTCAAAGACCATTGAGTTAACGATGTCAGATGCCAACTTAATAATGCC
>Ga0214168_1000022_pt1 | contig 57405 bp, 55 predicted proteins | sample LakMenepilimnion_FD_153002 | JGI IMG/M metagenome (GOLD analysis project Ga0214168, IMG submission 153002) | Freshwater microbial communities from Lake Mendota, WI - Practice 29OCT2010 epilimnion v4 | ecosystem: Environmental > Aquatic > Freshwater > Lake > Epilimnion/Euphotic zone | place: Lake...
AGCCATTGAAGTCCGTGGGACTACTGTTTCTGCGTACACAACAGGGGGGCGCTATGTCGGAGAACTTGAAGAATGGGTACGGCGGTCTCACAGCCGTCGTTACTGGTGGCGGAACCGGCATGGGTCGTGAACTTGTTCGCCAACTCACAGCACAGGGATGCAACGTTGCTACATGTGATGTGAACGCCGACGCACTTGCCGAGACCGTGGATGTCTGCGTGAAGGCAGGAAATAGCGGCAAAATTCTCACCCACATTGCAGATGTCTCTCAGGAAGATCAAGTGCTGGCGTTTCGTGATGCAGTCGCCGCATGGACCCCACATATCCATCTGCTGTTTAACAACGCTGGTATTGGCGGCGGCGGAAGCTTCGTGGAAGACCCTCGTGACGGATGGGAAAAGACATTCAACGTGTGCTGGGGTGGCGTGTATTTGAACGCTCGGGCCTTTACTCCCCTTCTCATGGCTGCCCCGTTCGGTCACTTGGTGAATACAAGTTCCATCAACGGTTTCTGGGCATCACTCGGTCCAACTGTGTCTCACTCCGCGTACAGCGCTGCGAAGTTTGCGGTGAAGGGCTTTACCGAAGCACTCATTACAGATTTTCGTAACAACGCACCACACCTTCGTGCACATGTAGTGATGCCCGGCCATATCGGCACCGACATCGCAATCAACTCAGGAAAACTTCACGGCAATGATCCGAAAGAAATGAATGCGGAACAGATTGAGAAAGTCCGTTCGCGTTTTGAGCGTCAAGGAGTCGACACTTCATCGGTGAGCGACGAAGATCTACGTGTGTTGCTCCAAATGGGTGCCGAAGGTTTCCGCGACAATGCCCCTACCAGCGCAGCCGAAGCATCGAAATACATTCTCGACTGCGTGGCGCGGGGAGATTGGCGCATTCTTGTTGGCGACGACGCGAAGGTGATCGATGAAGAAGTTCGCAAGGACCCGTGGATTGCTTACGAACTCGAGTTCATTGATCGTGTGCACACGCGCGGCGCACTTGGTGGAATTGTTGGAGATTAGATCTCGGCAAATGCGTAGGCGTGCATAAGTTCGCCTGCCTCGTCCACCAAAGCGTGAGCTACTAAACGATCACTCGCAACGTGATACTCGGTTCCTAGTCCGGTTCCTTGTGCTTCTGTTTCTTCTTGTGCTGCAACATCGGCCAAGAACTTCTCGATGTCGGCTACGTCAATGGTGATGTCTTGCTCATCGGCTTGTGGTGAGTCGAGAACGGCAGAGCGAACAAGTGTCTCCCAGCTGCGTGAAAGATCGTCGGGGTTGGTGAACACCTCGATGCCCGCAACTTTGTTGCCGTATGCAACTGCAATTCCGGTTTGACCTGGAGCAAGGGGTTCTTTCATGAACTCGCTCAAGGTGGCATACAACGTTTCGTCGGTTTCGACGAAGCTGTCAGCCGCCATGTAGCTGCTGAACTCGTGATGAAGCGAACGCGATGACAATTCGGCATCGATTGAACGCCACACATCACCCTGGTCGGAGAACTTCTGACCGTACGAGTCGATGTTGCGCTTCACACCACGCTGCTTGGCCATACGTACATTGCGTCCAGCAACACGCTTGGAGTCACGGAACTGCGACCCGCCGTGCCAGCGTCCGGCTTCTACACAAGAGACGGGGATGGTGATGGTTGCACCGGCTGGCACCAAAATGGACACGTTGACCGTGCGTGTTTGACGGCCACCTTCAAGGACGCGCCCGGCAGGAATGATGACGGGGACTTTTTTCAGATTGGTGACTTGAAGTTGTGGCACGGTGGCGGAATCGAGCTCGGACACTTGCAGAGAATCGTCGGCTACGACAGCACCAGAGCCACGATTAGACCCGAGGAACAGGGGGAAAATGGTGACCCCACCGTGACGGATGGGCTTACCCACCTTGGTTTTTGTAATGAGTTGTAATGACATGTTTTTCTCCTTCTTGGGACCGACTGCCCCACAACCAAGAAGGTACGGAACGGGTCTGTCACATTTATGTCAGAGTGACTTTATTCCCCCTTTCGTGTCATTACTACCTATATAGAAAATTTTCCGAAATCTGTTCTTCAGGGGTTCCCGACCCATTCCCCTTGTGTTCACCCAGTAGCAACCTGCGTGGTTCACCATAAAGACATGGAATCAACCACATCTCCATCAGCCGTCAAGTCCGTGTGTTTCGCACTGGCGTCATTGGGCCTCGGAGCCTTCTTGGCTTCGGGTGTTGACCACCTGGTCCTACAGGCAGTCATGCTGTCATTCCCACCCGCAAGTTTGATGGTGGCTCTTCGTCGCGAGAAGCTCGCTTCCGTCATCGAGGAATCACCAAACACTGATGTACAGACGCCTTCATTCGAGGAAATCACAGCAGGGCTGAACCTCGACATCTTGAGCCGCGCCTCATAGCCACCTCCTGCCACACCGGGGTGCAAGACTGTCCCCGTGTTTACGCCTCCTGACTATCTCTCGCCATCGTCAATTCGCACCTTCATCGACTGTCCGCAGAAGTTCAAGATCAATCGATTCGACAAAGTGAAAGAGCCATCCACGTGGCACATGCACCTGGGCACCTTCGTCCATGAGGTTCTTGAGCATCTGTACGGGCTCCCCCACGAAGAGCGCACTGTTGACGCCGTAAAAACTCTTGCTGGTCAGTTGTGGACCGCAAATGAATGGGAACAGAAAGTTCTGGCTCTAGAAGAGACCGTCGGTTCCATCAAAGACTTCAAAGTTGCTGCGTTCACCAACATGGTCAATTTGTGGGATCTCGAAGAACCAGCCGAAACAGACCTTGACGAGATGGAACTAAAGCTAGACACCGAAGTCGAAGGAGTTCGACTCCTCGGTTTCATCGACCGTCTTGCGATCGACGACGAGCAGTCGGCAATTATCTCGGACTACAAAACGGGAAAAGTTCCGAACGCTCAATACAAGACCGAAGACGAAACGTTCTTCCAGCTACTTGCCTATGCGCTCATGCTGGAAGCGTCCGATGGCGTACCCACCAGCAAACTTGAACTGTTGTATCTCTCACATTCAACAAAATTGGAACTTGCCGCTACGCCCGTGAAGTTGTCCATTGCCAAGGGCACCATTGTTGAGACCAAAGAGAATCTCGACAAAGCCTGCTCCACCGGAGAGTTTCACTGCAATGTCACCAACTTGTGCAACTGGTGTCACTACAAGAAAATCAACATTTGTCCTGCGCATAAGCAGTAACGCATAAACGCAACAATCGCTGGCTAGTTACTCAAAGCGAAGGCAGCCGTCGTCCAGGTTGGCAGTTGGTAGCAGGTCTTTTTCGGCCCAGTAGTCCTGATTGTGCATCCACTCAGCCTTCTTCCCGGCCTTCGGCATGAGGTGCTGCGAGCGCATCAGATAGTTCGGATTGAAGTTGTCTGGGTCCATCCACGGACCAATTTCCATGTCTGCATCTTCCGCACGTAACTGAGGAGTAACTCGATGAGCACCCTTTGCTTCCATGTGACGGAACATGCGAAGAACAAAATCGGCCATGATGTCGACGCGAAGAGTCCAGCTGGCACGGAAGTACCCAAACACCCACGCAAGGTTTGGAACACCCGTAAACATCATTCCGCGATATGTCACCGTCTGGCTCCAGTCCAACGGCTTTCCATCCATAGAGAACGGAATGTCGCCCAACACACTGAGATTGAATCCTGTTGCCGTAATGATGATGTCTGCGTCGAGCTGAATTCCACTCTTCGTCAGAATGCCATTTGCATTGAAGGTTTCAATTTCATCGGTGACAACACTGGCCTTCCCGGAACGAATTCCAGCGAACAAGTCGCCATCGGGAACAAAGGCAATACGTTGCTGCCACGGGCGATACGACGGAGTGAAGTGCTTCATGTCGAAGTCTTCAGGCAAGAGATCACGAATTCCTGTGAGCAATTGGTCCTTTAAGAACTCCGGCTGATCGAAGCCGAGTTGCGCAATGGTTTTCTGATCGAAAAGAACTTTGCGTCGAACAATTTCATGAATCCACATATCGTCCACTTCGAGTTGACGCAAAGTGTCGGCCAGTTCATTCGCATTGCGCCCAGGAATGAAATACGTCGGCGAACGTTGCAACATTGTGATGTGTTCAACGTCGTTTGCCATGTTGGGAACCAAAGTTGCCGCCGTTGCACCCGAGCCAATGACCACAACGCGCTTGCCTGTGTAGTCAAGATCTTCTGGCCATGTTTGCGGATGAATAATTTGGCCCTTGAAAGAATCCATGTTGGGCCACTCTGGTGTGTAGCCCTTATCGTGCTTGTAATAGCCCTGGCACATCCACAAGAAGTTTGTGCTGATCTGAGATTTTTCATCGGTTGCAAGATTGTGCACATCGACAGTCCATGTGTTGTCAGCGCTTGACCAGGCAGCGCCCGTAATGCGGTGCCTGTACCGAATGTGATCGTTCAGGTGATTGTCTTCAATGACCTCACCCATGTACTTCTTGATTTCCGCTGAGGTGGCAATAGGGGTACCAGTCCACGGCTTGAAGCGATAACCGAAGGTGTAGAGATCACTATCGGAACGAATACCGGGGTACTTGTGGGTGTGCCATGTTCCGCCAAACGTTTCGTATGACTCCAAGACAACAAACGACTTGTTCGGAGCCTGTTCTTTCAAGTGGTACGCCGTGCCAACGCCCGAGATACCTGCGCCCACAATGAGGACATCGAAGTGCTCAATTCCGTTGCGAATTGTTGGCTGCGGTGTGTCAATCAAGGTCATGGACGCCCCCTTTATTTCCTTATTCAGATACTAGGTATCGGGGTGGTCTGGCACCCTGTCGAGGCGTTATTGTTCAACGTAAGGGGGTCCAAACATGTATGACATCATCATTCGTGGAGGAACAGTTGTCGATGGCACCGGTGCTGCTGCGCGCAGTGCAGACGTGGCCATTACAGACGGAAGAATCGTTGAAGTTGCCGACCGCATTGTTGGCGAAGCGCACGAGGAAATTGATGCCAAGGGTCTTTTGGTGACACCGGGCTTTATCGACATTCATACTCACTACGACGGCCAGGTCAGTTGGGACACTCTTCTAGAACCATCAAGCGCTCACGGAGTCACCACCGTTGTTGTAGGTAACTGCGGCGTGGGATTTGCCCCCGTGCGACCCGGCAAGCAGGAATGGCTTGTTCAACTTATGGAAGGTGTTGAAGATATTCCTGGTACCGCTCTTCACGAAGGTATCAATTGGGAATGGGAGACGTTCCCCGAATATCTCGACGCGATTGATAAGCGCCGATATGCAGTCGATGTTGCTGCCTATGTTCCTCACGGTGCAGTGCGCGGTTATGTCATGGGTGATCGCGGCGCACGCAACGAAGATGCCACCGCTCAAGACATCGAAGAAATGGCGCGCATTGTGCGTGAAGCACGCGAAGCCGGAGCTGTTGGATTCTCCACCAGTCGCACCATGGGTCACCGCGCAAAAGATGGCGAACCAGTTCCTGGAACTTTTGCAAACACAGACGAACTCAACGCAATCGCCGATGCACTTGTTGCTGCAGGCGGTGGCATCTTTGAAGTTGCGCCAGAAGTACTTCCTGATGGCGGCGACCAACCAACCATGGGTATGACTGAAGAATTGCAGTGGATGGGCGACATTGCATTACGCACAAACTTGAAAGTCACCTACTTGTTGCTGCAGTACATGACCATGCCCGACGCATGGAAACAGGCGTTGTCATACTCCCAAGACATCTTGGACAAAGGCGGCTACCTACGTCCACAAGTCGCGGCTCGTCCATTCGGCATGATGGTGAACTGGGCGGGTTACCACCCATTCATGAAGCGACCAACATTTATCGAACTTGCGGCGTCACTGTCTCTCGATGAACTTCGTGTAGAGCTGGCAAAGGCAGATGTAAGAACACAAATCCTGTCTGAGTCTGACGGAGCCGTTGATGCAGCCGTGCAATTCGATGGTCTTGGTCCACGCCTCGGAATGATCCCCCATCTCATTTATGCAATGGGAGATGGCGTCGATTACGAGCCCACGCCCGACATGTCGGTGAAAGCACTCGCCGAGAAAGCCGGCGTGTCCACTTCTGAAATGGCATACGACCTATTGAACGAGCACGGTGGTCACGCTTCACTCATGTTCCCCACGCTGAACTATGTAGGCGAAAACCACGATGTGATCTACGAAATGCTCACCCATCCCGCCGCAATCAATGGCCTCAGTGATGGTGGTGCACACGTTCGCATGATTTGCGATGCATCTATCCCAACGTATTTGCTCACCCATTGGGCACGCGATCGTGCACGCGGACCAAAGTTGCCCGTGGAAGAAGCAGTGCGTCTCCAAACAACTGCAACCGCTGAAGTCATTGGCCTCTCCGACCGTGGCCGTATTGCACCAGGTATGCGAGCAGACATCAACCTCATCGACTTTGATGCACTTCAACTTCATACTCCGCACGCAGTGAATGATCTTCCTGCAGGTGGTCGCAGAATGTTGCAAGGCGCGTCTGGCTATGTAGCCACCATTGTGAATGGGCTCATTACACGCCGCGACGGCGTTGACACGGGAGAACGTCCCGGTCGATTAGTGCGCGCCTAAATCACTGCAAGGTCGCGAGTAGTTAGCGACCCTTCCACTCCGGGGCACGCTTCTGTGCAAACGCCGTTGCGCCTTCTTTTGCATCTTCGCTTGTGAAGACCTTCTTTTGAAGTTCACCCAATAGCGAAGGATTACCGTTCCCAATTTCGTCAAGCATGAGTTGCTTCGTTGCTTGCACTGCAAGCGGGCCGTTTGCCGAGACACGCGCAGCAAGCGCAAGTGCGGCATCGCGCAATTCGGCAGCAGGAACCACTTGGTTGATGAGCCCAAGTTCTTTTGCACGGGATGCATCAATTGGGTCTCCCGTAAGGCCCATCTCTAATGCGATGGCGAGAGGAATTCGTGCTGGAAGTCGAACACCACCGCCGGCAGCGAAGAGGCCGCGCTTTACTTCAGGAATACCGAAGCGAGCAGAGTCGACCGATACAACAAGGTCGCACATCATGACAACCTCGAAACCACCAGCAAGAGCATGACCATTTACTGCAGCAATCAGTGGCTTCTTACAGTTACGCAACGCCGCAAAGCCCATACCAATCTTGGCGATGTCTTCGCCCGCAGCGAATGCCTTCAAGTCCATACCTGCGCAGAAGATCTTCTCCCCGGCACCAGTGACAACAATGGCGCGTACATCGTCATTCTCGGCAGCCTCGGTCAGCGCGTTTGACAAGCCCTCACTGAGTGCGCCGTTGAGAGAATTTCCAGCCTCAGGGCGGTTCAACGTAATTACAAGGACATTGTTTGTGAGTTCTGACAAAACTTCCATGAGACTCCTCCGTCTAGAGCATTAACCCTGCCACAAGTGGCTTACTGAGTGCTATTCGAGCGCGGCTTGACTGCCAGCGACAAACCAAATGAACCAACGTCCGCGATGAACGTCATCACGCGATTGACAGCTAGCGCAACAATCATTGCTTTCGATGATCCAGTAGAACCGCCTAACGCCCACAGTGTGACTACCTCGCGCACTCCAATTCCTGCAGGTGCAAAAACGGCGAGATACCCAAGCCCCCGACCCATTGAAAATGCACCGATAGCAACCACCGGACTAATGCCTGCATCAACCGCTTCTAGTGGTATCCACACACCCAAGCCAAAGAACACGGCCATGATGACTTGCTCAGACATGGACCGAAGCACAGCCATCGCTGACACGAGGTTGCCCGTTAATCGACCACCCAGCCATGTTGCAGAAACCCACATCATCAACAAGGCAATGCGAGTGGCGACAACCATTGCAGTTGACGTTGACAGTGACACCGCTTCAAGTCCGTCTGGAGTTAACGCCAGTGCTCCTGTTGCAAGAGCTCCCAGCACCATCCAGTATTTCTCTAATGCAAATGCCTTAGTGGAAGCAGTTGCAGACATTCCCATACCGGTATACAAACGAACTCGCGCAAGAGCGTTCCATAAACCACCGGGGATGTACTTCACAAGGTCACTCGCGGAATACATCCAGAATGATTCGCGAAATGTGAAATCTCGACCATTGACTTTCGTAATCAGCTGGGAATGAACGCTGATGACAATTTTGCCGATGATGGTGACCGCAACGGTCGCAAGCAGAACTACTGCGCTGAACGACTGAACGGTGTCTGCAATGGAATCCCAGTTGCGCACCATGTATCGCACGACAAAGACGGTGACCAACACCATCCAAATGGCTTTCAGGGCATTGCGTACCTTTGGAGAAAGTATTCGAGCCACGACTGATCGTGTTCTGTCAACCAGTTGGCTCACGTTACTCATGCTGTAATGACTGCGAGAGAACTATCGCGAAATGGGATCTACACGTAACTGATGCTGAGAGCACACAATGCGACCATTTTCCAGACGACCATCGCGAAGCGGAACACCTTGATGTGGGCAACGGGCACAAAAAGTCTTCTCACCCTCTGGCGTGTTTACTATTAACTCGCCATTCTCTTCTCGAGAGATCTCGCGCAGTGGTCGTTCTTGAGGACCAAAGTCTGCAAATGATTCATCTCGCGATGCTGGTTCAAAAGAACTGCGCGCCGCCACTTTCAGTCGTGTGAGATTTGAAAATGATGGAGCAATTCGCACGTAGTTGTACATGAAGTCACGATGGAAGTCAGGTTCTTCCACGGTGCATCTCATGGAGAATGCAAAACGAGTGTTTTCAGTTTGATTCAAAATAGAACCATGCATTAGTTCAGCACGGAACAACAAGGCATCACCCGTACTCATCTGTGTGAGGTACTGACGTTCTGGGTATGTGTCGCAGCCTGGAACAATTTCGTTGTCTGCAAATTTTGGTAGGTAATCGGTTGAGTGAGGAACAAGCATCATTCCGTTCAATGGAGTTACATCACTGAGTGCCAACCACACGTTGATTGTGTTTGAAGGATGAAAGCGCCAAGAGTCTTTGTGTGGACCATGAGCATTCATCTTGCCGCGACCTACGCGCGCTTCAATTTCTTGTTCCTTTCCTCGAACCGTGTTGTACGGCACATGCGGCCTCAAGTTCGGCATGAGTTCGGCATACAACTCTGGTGAGTACCCAAACAACCCGTAGAAGATGCTGCACTCCAGTCCAAGAATGCGCTCATCCATCTTCAATTTTTCAGTGACATCGAGGATCTGATCAATAGTCAGCAACTCGTGAATACGGTGGAGATCCTCGTAGGGAATTCCGTAAGCACCCGACATGACCGACGCAAAGTCTTTGGTGAGTCCGGTGTTATTGAGAAAGTCCTTAGCCAGCAGAATGTGACCCGCATCTAGTTTCTTCAGAACATCTGCCTGGGGAACGGTTTCGCCTGAGATCACATCGATGACGACCCCTGTGAAGCCTGGCTTGGACGCCTTGCTGACGATGCGCTTATTGGCACCACTGCGCACAATTGAGTAGGCACGAGATCCGAGGCTTGCCACAAAGGGAAAATCTGACTTCAATCGGGCGACGAAGCGGTGGTTCAGCATGGACAACTCCCTTGATGAGTAGTCCAAATTCTAACACTGGGGCTATTTCGCCGACTGTGAACTGTGCCCTCATAGGCACACCTACCGCAGTCAATTAACGGAATTCCAGACCAGCAAATTCCCCTGAAGTGCGCCATTGTTCGATGTATTCGAAGTACGCGACAGGCCCACCTGGATGACCGCTGCTGTTCAGTTGCTCACGACGACCCACAGGTCCGCCCTCATTGTTGTAATAACCGGGCGTGCAATCGTCTCCACCGCGCAACCCTCGTTGAGTGCTTGTGATGAATGTAAGCCAGTCATTTTCAGCAGCCTCGGTGACTTCAATTTCTGTAGTTCCATTGTTCATGGCATGGGCAATGGTGGACGCGATGACAACACTGTTCGCTACATAGTTGTGAGGGACATTCGAAATGAGATTTGCGCCCTGTGATGGCCCCAAGACAAATAAGTTCGGGAAATTGTGAACATGAATACCGTGCAGGCTGCGCATTCCTTCGGACCAATATTCGCCAAGCGATACTCCATTGCGGCCGTTGACATCAAACCCACTACGACGTGTGTACGGAGTTCCAACTTCGAATCCAGATGCAACCACCAGGCAATCAAGTTCGTAATGAACCCCATTCACCCAGACTCCTGTTGCGTCTATTCGTTCCACGCCTTTTCCGTCTGTATCAACGAGATGAGTGTTTGGATTATTGAACGACTGTAGATATTCATCGTGGAAGCACGGCCTCTTGCACAATTGGCGATACCAGGGCTTGAGTGCGTCTGCAGTGGCTCCATCGCTGACTATTGAGTCCACACGAGTGCGAATCTCTGACATTTTTTCGTCGTCACTATCTTCATACGCACGCAAAAGAGTTTCGGGTCCGACTTTGCTTCCCGCGTTGACCATTTCAATCACACGGTCACGAATGCGAAGTGAAATGTCTGTCCAACCATCCATGACGAGGTCTTTGTCGGCAAAACCCATCGTTTGCAAAGTGGTGAAGTTCATCAACCACTCGTTTTGCCAGCCAGGCTGAAGGGAGGCAAACCATTCCTTATCTATGGGATGGTTGTTACGCGTATCAATTGCCGATGGCGTGCGTTGAAAAACAAAAAGGTCTTTTGCTGCACGCGAGAGATGAGGAATGCACTGAACGGATGTGGCGCCTGTTCCAATAATGCCAACTCGTTTATCGACCAGTTTCTCCATGAGTGCGCCAGTGGGGTCGCCGCCCGTGTAGCCGTAGTCCCAACGGCTGGTATGAAACGCATGACCAGCAAAATCGTGAATACCTGGAATGCCGGGAAGTTTCGGGCGATGCAAAGGACCTGGCCCCATGGCTAAGAACCGAGCGCGAATCGTGTCACCACGATCGGTGTTCACGATGTACCGGGAGATGTTCTCGTCCCATGTGATTGCGGTAATGCCGGTGGAGAAGAGTGCGTTGTCGTACAAATTGAACGTTGTTGCTATTCGCTTTGCATGTGCATGAATTTCGGGGGCGGGCACATACTTTGCCGAAGGCACTGTTCCGGTTTCTTCAAGTAGTGGAAGGTAAATCATGGCCGCGGTATCGCACATAGCGCCTGGGTATCTGTTCCAGTACCACACGCCTCCAACGTCCCCCGCCTTATCAATGAGGCGAACGTTGTTGACTCCTGCTTGCTTCAGACGCGCGCCCGTTACAAGACCGGCAAAGCCTGCGCCAACTATTAGCACGTCAACTTCATCGTTCACTGGCTCACGTGGAGCTACCTGGACATACGGGTCATCGAGCAGCGACGCAAATCGACCTTCTGGCTGCAAGTACTGCTGATTTCCATCGCTACGAATGCGCTTGTCACGCTCGTGGCGATACCGCTCGCGTATCGCTTTTCTATCTTCTTCCGTCAATGACGCTGCCATGGGAATGACTTTAGGGCCACTCGTCGCAATGGCGAGAGTCGCACCCCAACTAGGGTCTACAGAATGCAAAAACGCATCTCTACAGTGCTTCGCCTACTGCTGGGGACGCGACGCGACTGGCGCATACAACGCCCAACTGTTCCTGCGCTCCCCCATCTTGGTGTTCACACACTTGGTCCATTGTTTGCAATCTTCTCGTTATGTATTGGCTGGTTCGCATTTACTGACGCTGTTGGTGATGGCAATACATCGTTTGCCCTCTTCATCGGATCTGTCTCCATCTTGATGATGGCGTGGAGCAATCTTCTGTCTACACGTGTGTCATCTCTAGAGAAGGTCTTCGGCGGTCTTGACCACATGTATCGATGGCATCGGTGGTTTGGTGCGCTGTCCGTCGGCGCAATGTGGTTACACATGGAAATGGTTGATGACGTCAAAGGAATTCGGGGAGCGTCAAAAGACATTGCTGATGCAGCCGAAGATCTTGCTGAAACTGGTTCAACATTGCTGTACATCTTGATTGCTGCGAGCGTTCTGCGATGGATTCCTTCTCGCTGGTGGCGCCTGAGCCACAAGGCGTTGATTCTCCCGTATGCATTTGCAAGTTGGCACTTCTACACAGCAACAAAACCGTATGCAAACAATTCACCATGGGGTTGGTGGTTTACCACCTTCATGATTGTGGGTGTTGCGGCATGGGTATACCGAGTGATATGGCGCGACATGGTGCGAAAAGGAGAACTTCACCGTGTCGCCAACCTTCACCATTCAGGACACTCACTCACTGTTGAACTTGAACCGCTTGGTTCACCACTTCAGTACACCGCAGGTCAATTCGCATTTCTAAAAGTTGGAAAGAGAGGTCTTCGTGAACCACATCCGTTCACAATTGCTTCACATCCCACAGAGAATATCTTGCGGTTCGTCATTAAAGATTTAGGAGACTGGACTCAGCACGTAAGAGAAAAACTTCGCGTAAACGACAGAGTCACCGTAGAGGGGCCGTATGGAAAATTGCCGCTCTTTCCTTCGCACAATGCAGACGAGATCATTTGGATTGCCGGCGGAGTGGGTATAACGCCGTTCTTGGGTGCAGCGACAACTCTTTCTTCTCGCAACACACCGCGACCTCATCTTTTCTATTGCGTGCGGTCGCGAGACGAGGCACCAGGGCTCGACGAACTAGAGGAGGCGCATCGCCACGGCCGCATTCATCTTCATGTTCATTCCTCTTCCGAGGGAAACAGGCTGCGTCGCGAGGACATCGTTGCTATTTCCCGTGATGGAGACCTCTCGCACTCCCACGTGGTGATGTGCGGCCCGAGCCCACTCATTACAGACATGCGTTCAGTTGTTCGCTCGATGGGTGTTCGGCATGTTCATGTTGAGGCATTTGACATTCGAACAGGAGTCGGACCAGATTTGTCTCGCGAAGTTGATTCCCTCATCCGGGGTCTCGCCTAATCTTGACCGAATGAGGATGCGTCACAGCAAACTTCTCGCTCTGTCAGCTTTCTTTGGTTTAACTGGCAACTCGGCAGTTCATGTTGCAATTCCTTGGCTCGTTCTTGAGTCAACTGGCTCCTCAGCGCAAGCCGGAATAGTTCTTGGCATCAGCGGACTCTCTGTGATCTTCACAGCACCACTGATTGGTGGGCTCATTGCGGTTCTGGGTGCGCGCCCAGTTTCCGTGTGGGCAGACGTCATCTCGGCTACGTCTGTGTTGATGTTTCCCATCATTGGATCCCTAGTTGGGTTGAATCTTCCGTTACTGCTAGTCATCGCGATTTTCGGAGCCATGTTTGATCCCGCCGGTGGAACAGCCCGCAAATCTCTCATTCAGCCTGTTGTAAAAAAAGAAGGGTTGTCCCTCACTAAATTCAACGGCAACTACGAAGCAGCCGCCACCGTTGGAACGGTGATTGGACCTGCTGGTGCAGCTTTGGCAATCAGCATCATTGGCGTCGACGCAACGTTCTACGTGATTGCGGTGGTGTTTGTGTTGGCGTCGGCGACTGCTTCATTCATTCCAGTCATCACTGAACGTACGGCCCGTCAAAAGGCTTTCTCGATTGGCAACGTTATGGCTGAGACGCGTCTAGGTGTGAAGACTCTATGGTCAGACAAGCCCCTGATCTCACTTGTTGGGTTGTACACAATGCTCACTGCCATTTACATGCCGGTTGAGTCAATTGTGTTGTCGCGTTACTTCCAAGACCTTGACGAACCACAGACGCTGGGCTTTGTTTTGTCTGCAATGTCAGTTGGCATTGTGATTGGTGCGCTTCAGTTCCATCGTGCGGTGCGAGCACTTTCTCCCGGCAATCTAGTCGTCATTTCAATGTCGCTAATTGGTGCGGTGGTATGCGGAATGGCGTTCTTGCCAAATGCAATCGTCTTTATTGCTCTTGGATTAGCCCTCGGACTTGCATTCGGTCCAGTCAGCCCTCTCACCAACTACTTAATACAACGCCGTGTTCCACAACATCTTCACGGACCAGTGTTTGGCACACAGTTCTCACTCACCCACCTTGCGCTTCCTGTCGGAACTTTGGCGCTCGGTCTCATTGTTCAATCAGTATCAATCGCAACACTCCTGTTTGTGATTGGTGTGTTGTTTATCGGAGTGACGTTATTGGTGGGCTTTATCGGCCCACTTCGCAAGCTTGCCGCGGACTAATGAAAAGATCAGCCAATTGCTGCGTACGTAGCCATTAATGCTCCAGCAGAACGCATGTCGCCGACTGTGCCCGCACCCATGCGATTCATTACATAGGCAAACGACATGCCGGCATCGAGATCGTTCACAATTAACGAACCGCCCCATCCACCCCAAAAACACGCACGCGGGTTTGGACTGATTGGCGTGTGTTCACTGTTGAGGCCGTACCCCATACCGAAGCGCGCAGGCATGCCAAGGACTAAGTCTGTTCCGTCGGCTTGCACCTCAAATAACTTCTCCACGCCGGCCGCACTAAGGAATCGCTTACCTTGCATTTCACCACCGTGCGAGATGATCGACTGAAGCAGCGCTAAAGAACGTGCGTTGCCGTGCCCATTTGCGGCAGCACTTTCGCAACGACGCCAGCCTGTCTCCCAAGCTTGTGCTGCGTTCATCACCGGGTTCGCGAATGTGCGCACCGCAATTGACTGAGGGTCGACAGCACCAAGATCTAACGGAGCGGGAGGAATCACATTTGAGATACGAGTGTCGCACTCGGCTGGAGTTCCAATGTGAAAGTCAGCACCAAGCGGTTCTGCAAACGTCTTTTTGAAATATGTGCCGAGCGACATTCCTGTCACTCGCTTCACGAGTTCACCAATGAGATAGCCCTGGGAGATTGCGTGGTATCCGCTGGCAGTTCCTGGCTTCCACCATGGTGCTTGTTCGGCAAGTGCAGAAGCGCAGAGGTTGTGGTCGTAGTAATCCTCGGGTTTCATCGGACGATCCCATCCGGGTAGACCAGCGGTGTGTGCCATGAGGTGAGCCACAATCACGTCGTCTTTGCCATTCGCCTTGAACTCTGGCCAATACTTGTGCACAGGATCATGCAGAGACAATGCGCCTTTGTCAGCAAGTTCCAACAGTGTGAGAAACATCATTGTTTTCGTGCTGGACCACACATTGGTGATGGTGTCGCGCTCCCACGGTGCGGTGCGTTCTAGGTCCGCATGGCCAGCCCAAATATCCACCACGGTCTCGCCCTGGTAGACAACCGAAACAGATGCACCTACTTCAAAATCGTCGTTGAAGTTTTGTGCGAGCGCCTCGCCCACTGATTCGAATCCAGACTTCATGAAGCCGTTGATGGTGACCATCTGTGTTCTCCTTTTGGGTTCGCGGACGCCTTATTCAGAATGCGCCAGCGGATGTGGAGACTGTATATGACTGTGGGTTAGTGGAGTACCAGTGATGTACGGCGCCAGTTGATTTTTCGACGCTCAACGCGCCGGCCAGAGATTGCACGAGCAATCACCAGCTGCTGGATTTCTGAGGTGCCCTCAAAATTGCTAGGCGTTATCGGCCCACTTCATCAACTAACCGCCGATTAATTGGGCGACGTTTAGATGTTGCGGCGACGAAGTACGGCGGGCAAGAAGAATGCCATCAGTGCACCAGCGCCGAGTACTACGAACGCCAGCACGATCCCCCATCGGATGTCACTTGCACTCCTGGTTTGCACGTTGATTCCAACGGCCAAGTTCACAGGATCGCCATCGCTATTGGTGGACGCAAGGACAAACCTGTGGTCGCCCGGTACAACGTCATCAGGGATAACGACATCCGTTGCAATGCGACCTGCATCATTCGCTGTAGTCGAATTGAGTAAACGCGGCGTGGAGAAAAGCCAGAACTGCACATCGGCCTCAGGTGCGAATCCCTCCACTCGCACAGTGATTGACTCACCACTGGACAACTCAAGAGATCCCGAACTGGACAAGCCCTTGCTCGTTCCATCTGAATTCAACGCCCCGAGAACAACTTTTGCTTTACCAACGGAGACAACTAGTTCGTTATTGATTCGCTGAAGGTCGGCTTTCACGGCTGTTCCACCGATTGACACGCCCACTTCTCCGGTGTTGGCCGGCGGGGCCGCCGGAGCGGGAATCGTGGTGGTGGTGGTCGAAGTTGACGTTGTTGTTGGTGTAGTTGTAGGAGCTGCCAGTGTTGATACGACCGATGTCGGTGGCTCCGCCGTTGTTGTTGATGTTCGATTAGTGGCCACATCTGTTGTGGACGGTGGACGAGCTGTTGTCACTGGAGCCAACGGAGCATTTGTGCTCGTTGTTGCGGTAGATGAGGTTGTTGATACAGCCGTAGTTGATGGTGCAACCGAAGAAGTAGACGTTATTGGTGCCACCGTTGTAGTTGTAGTTGTTGTCGTGGTTGTTGTAGTAGTAGTCGTTGTCGTTGTCGTTGGGGATGTTGCCGGCGCCGACGTGGGCGTCACACTTCCAGTCCATGGAAATGGTGTTCCCCAGTTAAAAGCAGTTGCATTTACATTCGTCACGGTCCGCGCAAGTGAACTTGAGTCGGTTAACAGTCCAGCCGAGTCGGTTGAACGCAAAAGAAGTTTCGTATCTGCCACGGGCATGATTGGGCCGTACGGAGTAAATGCAGAGGTGTAAAGAGCAGAACCCTTGACGAAATGGAAGTTGGTGATGAGGCCACCAAAGTAAGTTCCTGATGTTGCTTCTGAACCGATGAACAATGCGGTGGAAGAGTTCGTCACGTTTGAGGAGTTTGTTCCAGTAGCAAGTTGTGTGCCGTTCTTATAGATTCGCAAAGTTGTTCCCGACCTGGTGACCGCAAAATGAACCCATTGGTTAGAGATGGTGCCAACTGATGCACTCAGGCGCCACATTCCGGCGAGCCAGACATACATGACGCCGCCCTCAATGCTGACGCCAATAGATGCTGGGTACGTACCCACAGTGAAGATGCGCGGCCAACTTGACGAAAAACTTGTCTGGTACTGAAACCATTCCACAGTGAAGTCGCCACTGCCCACGGCCCAGTCGGTGCTTCCCGCAAGAGACACATACTGGTTCGTGCCGTTGAACGACATGCTTCCGCCGTTCGTCGCACGACCGACATCTACGAATGCAAGGGTCACCACAGCAACGAGCGCAGCGACTATCGCAATTCGACGTTTCACAGGTGAAAGTGTAATTCCGTAGACTCCAAAACACAGGCGACTCACTAACGATCTTCCCTAGTTAGCTGGCTTTATTGCTCAACGAACATAAGCGTTATCGCATTGTCCTTTGCCAATGGGTACGACACGCAGTTCTATGCGTCATCACCCTGGGCCCATGCCACCCCATCCACCTGGTGGATCAAACTCGCCGCGCTCGTTGTACACGGAGCCTCTCGAGCGTCGTTTTTGATTCTGATTGCGGGATTGTCGCATCAAAGCCTTCATCTGCCGTTCGCGCTTCCATTTCTCAATGTCTTCCTCTTGCTTCTTGACGCGAGCTTGCCATTGTTCAGTAGATTCACCTTCGTGCTGTCCCCACATCCGTTCACGTCGTAGACGTTCCTCCTCTTGCTCACGTCTCTGTTGCACGAGTTTGTAACCGATAAAGATTGCAACTCCGAGAATCAGAATCCACAACCAGCCATATTCGCCAAGAACTGGCTCCCATTCAGGTTCCGGGGTAACGGCAACTATCTGAAGGTCCATGGTCGTCATACGGTTGGACTGTACCCAAGAGGTGTGCAACTCAATAACGAAACCTTGATCACACTATGTACCTGCGATGTTCATCTCACCCATTGAATTTCGGCTTGAGAAGGGCGCAACGCTAATTAATACAGGTGTAGCTACTCAACGCGCAGGCCGGAGATTGCACGAGCAATCACCAACTGCTGAATCTCTGAGGTGCCCTCGAAGATGGTGTGAATCTTTGCGTCACGGTGCATGCGCTCTACGTGGTACTCACGGGTGTAGCCGTAACCACCAAGGATCTGAATTGCTTCTTCAGTAACTCGCACTGCAGTTTCCGATGCGTAGTACTTCGACATTGAGCCTTCTGCATTCTTGAAACCACCGTTACGCGACAACCATGCTGCACGCCAAATCATCAAACGTGACGCATCAATTTGTGTTGCCATGTTTGCAAGTTTGAATGCGATGGCTTGGTTCATGATGATGGGCTTGCCGAATGCGACGCGCTCTTTTGCGTAGTCGAGAGCAATTTCATAAGCACCACGAGCGATACCAAGAGCTTGCGCACCAACAGCTGGACGAGTTGCTTCGAATGTCTTCATCGCTGGCTGTGCTTCACCAGAACGACCTGCTTCGCGAGCGCGTGCCAACTTGGCGTCGAGCTTCTCTTTGCCACCCAACAAACAACGACCAGGAATACGCACATCATCAAGAACTACTTCTGCTGTGTGCGAAGCCTTAATGCCATGCTTCGCATACTTCTGACCTTGCGACAAACCCTTTGTTCCTGGTGGAACAACGAACGATGCCTGACCGCGACCCTTCAGTGCAGGATCAACTGCAGCAACAACAACGTGAACGTCAGCGATACCACCATTAGTGATCCACGCCTTTGTTCCGTTCAACACCCATTCGTCTGTGGCTTCGTCATACACAGCACGTGTACGCAATGACGACACGTCGGAACCGGCGTCGGGTTCACTCACGCAGAACGCACCAAGTTTTACGTCGTCTGCAGTTCCGTAACACTGGGGAACCCATTCAATAACTTGCTCGGGCGTGCCGTTCCCACTAATTCCTGCAGCGGCGAGTCCGGAACCCATGATGGCCATACCAAGACCTGCATCGCCCCAGAAAATTTCTTCGATTGCGACGGGCAATGTAAGACCGCTCTTGTCTCCCATTGCACTCATCATGAAGTCGATGCCGTACAAACCAATCTTTGCTGCTTCTTGAACAACTGGCCACGGGAACTCTTCACGGTCGTCCCATTCTTGGGCAGCCGGACGCATGACGTCTTTGGCGAACTCGTGAATCCAGTCTTTGATCTGGAGTTGGTCATCTGAGAGGTGGAGGGAAAACTCTGACATGTCCTCAAAGTTACTGCCGGGTAGAACCAGTGCCACAAATGTGGAGTCTGTTCTTCGGGCCCCTACGGCCCCCATTAGTCACATGGGCGACGAAACAGTGGGCTTCGTCAGCGACCACACTGCCGCCAAAGCAATCATCATGAGAGCGGCGCCGAAGAGATACGGGGCACCCGTTCCCGCGGCATCGAACAAAACCCCGCCAAGAACTGGCCCCACCACTCGACCAAGCGCTCCGGCACTTTGTTGATAGCCCAACGCTTCACCGCGTTTTTCTTCAGGCGCAAGTTCCGCAACAAGCGCGCTACTAGACGGGCCGAATACACCTTGTCCGACTGCAACCATGAAGAGAACAACAAACAATGGCGCCCACGAATACGTGTATGCCATCCCAACAAATCCAAGCGAGATCACTACCAGTCCCATGCGCATCAGCGAACGTGACCCGAGTTTCACTGTAAGTGGTCCGATGAGTACTCCTTGCACCACCACCATGACAACTCCAACAAAGAGGAACAACATTGCATTTGACCCTTCGGTTAATGAAAAACGTTGTTGACCAAACAGTGAGAACGTTGCTTCAAACCCAGCAAAGCTGACAGTTCCGATGAACAGAACAATCGCCATTCGACGAAGCGCAGGAGTGAGTGATGAACCCCTGTTGGTTGACTTTTCTTGCGAAACCGATGTTTGTGGTTTTGTTTCGGGAAGGCGAATGTATGCCGCGATTGCATTAATTCCGGCAATGGCTCCAGCCACATAGAACGGCACATGTGGCCCGCCAAGCGCTGCAAGTCCACCAAGTGCAGGACCCACAACAAATCCAACACCAAACGCTGCACCTAATAATCCGATCAAGCGTGCGCGTTGCTCTGGTGGAGCAATATCGATTACTGCACCTTGCGCCACCGCAACGCTCGCACCAGATGCACCATCAAGTGCTCGGCCCAAGAACAACACCCACAGCGCACCCGCAGCTCCGGTGACAACACTTCCAATTGCTGTTCCCACTAGCGAGAGAACAATGACTGGCTTTCTACCGATTCGGTCCGATAGACGTCCGAGCAATGGAGCGAACACCATTTGAGCAAGGGAGAAAGTCGCAAACAGTAGACCCACTTCAAATCCACTTGCACCAAATCGTTCGGCATAGCGCCCAAGAATGGGAACGACAATTCCGAACCCAACGAGGTCGAGGGCGACCGTGGTCCAGATGGTCCAGAATCCCGCCGGCATTGGCGAGCGCTCACGCTTAGCCACGTCGGACGCGCGTTCCCTCTTTTGATGTCTCCACGACATACCCAAGTGATTGGAGTTCATTGCGTAGCGCGTCGGCGGCTGCAAAATCTTTTGCAGTTCGAGCTGCATCTATTGCGGACGCCTTTTCAAGAATGTCTGCATCAATGTCTTCACCTGACGACAGTTCAAGACCAAGTGAAGCCAGAACTTCTACGACTGCGGCGCGCAATGACGCTACCCTGAACACATCGCCTGCATCTAACGCGGTGTTTGCGCGACGAACAGTGTCGAAAACCAACGCCATTGCAGCTGGAGTATCGAGATCGTTGTCCATTGCAGACATGAACTTCTGCACCACATCTGCATCTGCTACACCCGTTGAATGAGAAGCGGTTCGTGCAGCAAATGCATCGAGTCCGGCCAATGCAGACACGCTTGAGTCGATGTTGTCTTGACCGACACGTACTGGTGACCGGTAGTGAGTCTGCAACAGCAACATGCGGTATGCGCGTGGATCGTATGTGTCCAACAGGTCGAGCAGGTTCAGCACATTGCCCAAACTCTTCGACATCTTCTCGCCTTCAAGGTCAACCACGAAGCCGTTATGCATCCAGTGATTGGCAAACGTCTTACCTAACGCCACAGATTGAGCGCGTTCATTTTCATGATGAGGGAAACGAAGATCAGCACCACCGCAATGCAAGTCGAAGCCTTCACCAAGAAGTTCCAAACTCATCACAACACATTCACTATGCCAACCAGGACGACCATCACCCCAAGGAGACGGCCACGATGGTTCACCAGGCTTCGTAAATTTCCACAAGGCAAAATCTGCAGGGTGGCGCTTGTTTCCTGCGCCAAACACTTCTCGGTCTCCGCCGCCACTCAACATGTCATCAACGTTCTGATGCGCAAGCAACCCGTAGTCGGGAACTGCCGCGATGCTGAGGTACACGCCATCATCGGTTGCGTATGCGGCATCACGCGATATGAGGTCACCAATCATTGCCACCATCTGGTCGACGTAGTCAGTGGCGTGCGGAACATCAGTTGGTCGCAACACGCCCAACTTGCCCATTGCTTCAAACCACACGTTCTCGCACTTGGTGGTGATGTCTTGCCAGGGTCGCCCCTCGTTGTTGGCGCGGTCGATGATCTTGTCGTCAATGTCGGTGATGTTTGAGACAAGCCGAACTTCGAGGCCCCGATACGCCAAGTAGCGACGCAATATGTCGTACACCAGAGTTGCCCGGCCATGCCCAAGGTGCGGGGGGCCGTAGACCGTGGGACCACACAGATAGATGCTGACCTTGCCTGGGTCGCGCAGAGCGAGAGGTTTCACGCTCTTCGTGGCGGTGTCATAGAGGTTCAGCACTCTGACAAGCCTACGATTTAGGACCTATGTCCACTGTCCCCGACAAGCCATCTCTTGACAACATTGAGCCAAAGTGGATTGGCGTCTGGGATACCGAGGGTGTGTACACCTTTGATCGCACCGCTACTCGGGACAATGTGTTCGCCATTGATACTCCCCCGCCCACGGTGAGCGGTTCGCTGCACATGGGCCATGTCTTTTCCTACACCCACACCGACACCGTGGCTCGTTTCTGGCGTATGCGCGGCAAGAGCGTGTTCTACCCCATGGGTTGGGACGACAATGGCCTCCCAACAGAACGTCGCGTGCAGAACTTCTTCGGAGTGTCCTGTGATTCTTCGGTTCCCTACGTGCCAGGACTCCAGCCTCCGTTCCGTGGCGACCCTCCAAAAGATCACAAGCCCGTTCCCATCTCCCGCCCAAACTTCATTGAACTGTGTGAAGAACTCACCACCGAAGACGAAAAGATTTTCGAAGATCTCTTCCGCACTCTTGGATTGTCCGTTGACTGGTCACTGCTGTACACAACAATCGATGAACGTTCACGTCGCGCAAGCCAACGCGCGTTCCTGCGCAACTTGTCACGCGGAGAGGCATACACACAAGAAGCTCCAACACTGTGGGACGTTGATTTCAAAACCGCTGTTGCACAAGCAGAACTAGAAGATCGCGAGCGTCCCGGCGCGTACCACACGCTTGCATTTCACAAGTCAGATGGTTCTGGTGACATTCTCATTGACACCACTCGCCCAGAACTTCTTGCTGCGTGCGTAGCACTCATTGCACATCCAGATGACGATCGTTACAAGCCGTATTTCGGTAAGACAGTGCGCACACCGCTGTTCAATGTTGAAGTTCCAGTTCTTGCGCATCCACTGGCACAAATAGATAAGGGAACCGGCATCGCTATGTGCTGCACCTTTGGTGACCTCACAGACGTGACGTGGTGGCGAGAATTGCAATTGCCAATGCGCGCCATCATTGGCCGCGACGGTCGCGTTGTTGCCGATGCACCAAACGGTGTGACCGATGCGAAAGGCCTCGACAACTTCGCTTCACTTGTGGGCAAATCCGCCAAACAAGCACAAACCACCATTTCAGAGATGCTGGCCGCATCGGGCGAGATGATTGGCGAACCACGCCCCATCACCCATCCCGTGAAGTTCTACGAAAAGGGTGATCGCCCACTCGAAATTGTCACAAGCCGTCAGTGGTACATCCGCAACGGTGGTCGCGATGCTTCATTGCGAGACCAACTTCTTGCGCGCGGTGCAGGCCTTACGTGGCACCCCGATCACATGCGCCATCGTTACTCAAACTGGGTGGAGGGCTTGAATGGCGACTGGCTAGTGAGTCGTCAGCGTTACTTCGGCGTTCCAGTTCCCGCGTGGTATCCGCTGGATGCAAATGGCGAGATTGTCTATGACTCCCCGCTCGTACCAAACGAAGATCAACTTCCTATCGACCCCAGCACCGATGTCCCTGCCGGATACACCGAGGCACAGCGTGGGCAATCGAATGGTTTTATTGGTGATCCCGACGTGATGGATACATGGGCTACCTCATCTCTCACCCCACAAATCGCCGGCCAATGGGAAGACAATCCAGACTTGTTCAGTTGTGTCTATCCGTTTGACATGCGTCCGCAAGCTCACGACATCATTCGCACATGGTTGTTCTCCACCATGGTGCGATCACATTTCGAACATGGGCAGGCTCCGTGGGCAAACGCCGCATTGTCGGGATGGATTCTCGACCCTGACCGCAAGAAGATGTCAAAGTCGAAGGGCAACGTAGTAACGCCAATCGACTTGTTTGAGAAATATGGAAGTGATGCAGTTCGGTATTGGGCAGCAGGTGCGCGCCCAGGAATTGACACCGCATTCAGCGAAGACCAAATGAAAGTGGGCCGCAAACTTGCAACTAAATTGCTGAACGTCAGCAAGTTTGTTCTTGGATTCGATGCCGCAGACGACTCAATCTCGCCAACGCACGCAATCGATAGAGCCATGTTGCAGAAACTTGGCAATGTTGTTAACGAAGCAACCGAAGCATTTGAAACATACGACTACGCGCGAGCACTAGAGCGCACCGAATCCTTCTTCTGGTGGTTCTGCGATGACTACGTAGAACTCGTCAAGACACGTGCATACGCAACTGATGATGTTGATGCATCGGTCTCTGCGCGAGTTGCACTACGGCGAGCACTGTCAACTCTGCAGCGATTGTTTGCGCCAATTCTTCCGTTTGCATCTGAAGAAGTGTGGAGATGGTGGAACGATAGTTCTGTTCACACAGCAACCTGGCCGACATTTGCAGAACTTGCAGGAGATCAAGGCTGGACAGTTGAAGGCGAATCGTTTGCCGCCACGGTCTGCCATGTTCTCAGCGAGATTCGTCGCGCTAAAACCGAAGCCAAGGTGAGCCAGAAGGCAGTCGTTGAGAACGTGGTTATCACTGCAAATACATCAGCCATCAGCACGCTCACTATCGCATGGCCAGACCTTGAAAACGCCGGCTCCGTCACGCAATGGTCCACGGTTGTCAACGATGATGCCACCGACATCAATGTTGCCGTTACCTTGGCGCCTGTCGCAGACCAGTAGCGACCGCTTCAGCCAGCCCTGCCCCACTACGGTAGAACTCGCATGTCCACCACTCCGTCACGCCATGGCCATTCAGGCAAGCAACGTGCATTTCTGTTGTTCAACATTGTGTTGGCAATCGTCACCGTTCTTGCGGGCAGCGGACTGGTATACGCCAACTGGAAATTAGGGAATCGTCAGGTGGTCAGTATTGACCCCGTTGCGCTCGGAGATGGAAATCTCGACTTGCCTGAAGGCGACCGCACCGCAAAGAACTTCCTCATTACGGGATCTGACAACAACGCTTGCATCAGCAAAGACTCCCCGTTCTACGGCGGCTTCAGTAATCGAGCCGGATACGGCGAGCGCAGTGACTCATTGATGGTGGTTCGCGTGAACCCCATTGATAACCAAGCAGCAATCCTCTCGTTCCCTCGAGACATGTGGGTGAAACAAGCTGGATCAAACAGAAGCAACCGCATCAATGCGAACTTCGAAAAGAAGAACCCCAATCGTCTCGTTCGCAACATCAAAGAGAACTTCGGAATCAGTATTGATCACTACATCAATATTGACTTCTGTGCATTCGCTGCAATTGTTGATGCTGTAGGAGGGGTACGTGTGCCTTTCACCTATAAAGCACAAGACAAAATGACTGGCTTCAAGGTTCTTCGTGCGCGCGTGTGTTACACCTTCCAAGGTGATCATGCGCTTGCCTACATGCGCTCACGCCACTACCGATGGTTTGATCCAAAGACTATGAAGTGGACACGCGACGGCACATCGGACTGGGGCCGCATCAGTAGACAACAAGATTTTATGAAGCGAGTCATTCGCAAATCTTTAGATAAAGCAAAGACCAATCCACGCGTTGCCTCCGGAATCTTGAATGCCGCTCTCAAGAACATCATCACTGATGACAAGTTGACTCCACTCACCGTTTTGCAACTTGGTCAAGCGATGAAAAACTTCAACACAGAGACAATGGGCAGCTACACCATGCCAGGAAACGGGCAACTAATTGACGACATGTCGGTCATTGTTCCCGACTTGGAAAGTGCAACATCAAAAAAGATTCTTGCTGTCTTCCAAGGCAAGGCAAGCTTGAAGACCACCATCTCTGGCGCAACTCCTGCAGACACACCCACAGTGACAACCACAACGTTGGCGGCGCTTGCCGTCACCACCACAGTTCCGAAGTCTTCAGGAACAACTGCGAAACCACCGCAGACAAGCACAACCACCACAGTTCCGAAAGTGGCAATTGAGCAAAACACACGCGGAGTCGTTCCACCGAACGATTCGAACTGTCAGTACTAGCGAAACTTAAGCAATGGGCTCGAGTACGCGAGCCAACACTTCAGGAATTTCACTCGGCCCGCCAACGAGCGCAATACGAGCACCCACTCGTGCAGCAAATGCCGTTGCTTCATCGTGATCCTCTTCGGGCGCGATGACCACTAGTTCTTCCATTCCGTGTGCAGCATTCTCTGCGTCGCCTTCGACTGTTGCTCGGCAGTCTGACAACAAGATGACAACCCGGCGGCCAGCGCGAGACCTCGCCAATTGCTGACGCGCCGCCAACAATGCACCAGCAAGGTCTGTTGTTCCGTGTCCACGCAAGGTCAATACGTCGTTGATGACTCGTTCACTCGCTTTTGGCACATCTTGACTCTTCGTCACCACAACGTCTTTGCCAAATGCAATCACGCTGTAATCATCTGGGTTTCTACTTGCGATGGCAGCCGTAGCCACAGCATTTGTTGCTAACGGTTGCCCACCCATAGAGCCGCTTCTGTCCAGAAGCAAACAAAAGGCCGTCCCTGGTTTCTTCCAGCCACGAACGCGTAACCGTTCTGGGTCTATGGCTTCTCCGCGACGTGACTCGGTAATGGCGTCCATGCTGGCGTCAATGTCGATATCACCTGCATCCTCGCGATACGGCTGTTCCACCATTTTTCCAATGCCCCTCGGACGCGCTCGACCACGTTGACCAAGATCCAACATCAATCTGCCCGCGAGACGCTTTGCAAGTTCACGCAGTTTCGGGTCGGTGGCACCGGTGAGATCTGCCAATAGACCAAGTGTTTCGTCGGGGCTGTTCTGCATCGCTTCATCCAGCGCTGCTTCGTCCAACTCTCCTACTTCGGGAGATATCTGTTCGAAGTTCTCATTGCGTGACAAATCACGACGAGATGTAGTGCGCTTGCCCGCTTCTGCAACGGCTTGGTCGGCAGCTTCGCCTTCCTTTGTTAGAGGGAGGTCGTGCCCCGGTTCGTCGGGGCTCCAGCTTTTCCCTCTCCGTCGTCCCCTTCCACTCGGCCAAACACGTCCTGCCAAATTTCTGTGACGATTTCTTCTGAGGTTCTCACACTGCCTTCGCGAACACGCACGCGACCAGACAATGCAACTAACGCAGCGTCTACACCCACACTTGGATTGTCGATGGTGGATTCACGAAGTTCCGCAAGAGACACAGCGACCTTTGCAAAGTCGACTGCACCACGCACTGACGAGCCCACGCGCAAATCGCTATGCGAACGCGTGCGACGGACCACCGATACCGCTTTCTCCAGCCACGACGCATCTACTGCTACTCCGCCGAGATTGCGCTCCACGATGGCAACTTCTTCTTCGGCGGTTTGATACGACATTGCTACACGACACACACGGTCGTAGACCGCGCCAGAAATTCGTGCAGTGCCCACTGCGTCAAACGGGTTCATTGCCGCTACCAAACGGAAGCCCTTCGCAGCAGCAATGCGACCCAAGCGAGGAACATTGAGTTCGCCTTCACTCATGACCGTAATAAGCACGTTCAATGTCTCTTCGGGGATGCGGTTGATTTCTTCCACATACAGCAACGATCCATCGCGGAGTGCGCTGACCAAGGGGCCGTCGACGAACACAGAAGGGTCGTACCCTTCGTTCAAAACCCGAGCTGGGTCGAAATGGCCGACAAGACGGGCAGGTGTGAGTTCAGCATTTCCTTCAACAAACTCAAAACCAATTCCTAAACCCTGCGCTACAGCACGAAGCAATGTTGACTTTCCCGTTCCCGGCGGGCCTTCCAACAGAACGTGACGGTCTGCCGCAAGAGCCGCGAGAACTAATTCAAGTTCACGACGACGGCCGACCACTTGCGTGGTGAGCGTATTGCGGAGTGCGGATGCGTTAGTCATTAACGATGACGCCGCGAATGTTCACGCCGTCGCGCATTGCTTGATAGCCCTCATTGATCTCATCCAGTGTGTACCGGCGAGTGATGAGTTCATCCAACTTCAGATCGCCCACTCGATACATGTCGAGAAGACGAGGAATGTCTGCACGTGGATTCAGGCTTCCGAAGATGGTGCCCTTCACTTCTTTGTTCCACATTGCAAGTTGGAACAAGTTGATGTCGGCAGATGTTTCATGCATTGGCGAGATGGCAGTAACAACACATGTGCCACCCTTGCCCACCATTGCCATTCCCTCACCCATCATGTCGCCATGAAGAACACCTGGGGTCATGATGACGCGATCGGCCATCTCACCCCATGTCAGTTCGTTGATGTGTGGAATTGCTTCGGCCATTGACGCGAACGTATGTGTTGCGCCCATCTCCATCGCCTTTTCACGCTTGAACTCAATGGGGTCAATCGCAATGATTCGCTTTGCACCGGCCATACGTGCACCTTGCACAGCGTTAATTCCAATGCCACCGATACCTACAACAACCACCGTGTCACCAGGCTGAGTATCGGCGCGGTTTGTTGCTGAACCCCATCCGGTAGCAACACCGCATGACACCAATGCCACACAGTCGAGTGGGAGATCTTTCTCCACTTTGATGAGAGAAGCTTCAGCGACAGTTGCGTATTCCGAGAAAGTGCCGAGCTTGGCCATCAACTTCACGGGGCGTCCGTCTTTCACGTGATGGCGATGCGTGCCATCGGTGATCATTCCGCCGGTCAGTGTTCCAGCACCCATGTTGCACAAGTTCTGTCGACCAGTAGAGCAGTAACGGCATCGTCCACACGAAGGAACGAAGCTTGCCGACACATGGTCACCAGGTTGTAGAGAGGTAACGCCAGGTCCGCACTTCACCACAATGCCAGCACCTTCGTGACCGCCGATAAATGGGAAGAAATCGTCGACGCCCATCATGGCCAATAATTCTTTTGGTGGAACCATGTCGCCCGTCACGAAGTGCTCGTCGGAGTGGCACATTCCGGCCACCTTCCAATTCACAAGAACTTCGTTGGCTTTTGGTTCGTCTACTTCAATTTCCTCAACCACCCATGGCTGATCAATTCCGTAAAGAACGGCTGCACGTGATTTCATTGTTGTTCCCCCCTAATGGAATAACTGTGTGATGAACGATTATTCGTACACCAAGACGCCGCGGATGTTCTTGCCATCGCGCATGTCTTGGTAACCCTCGTTGATGCCTTCAAGTGGATAGGTCTTTGTGACAAGGCCATCTAGGTCAAGCTGACCTTCGCGGTACAAACCGAGAAGCTTTGGAATATCGGCGCGTGGGTTTCCTGAACCAAACAACGAACCCACCACTTGCTTTTCCATCAACGTGAGGTCGAGAAGGCTCATGTTTGCGCCACCCATTTCAAACGCTGGGTGAATGTTGGTAACAACAACACGACCACGCTTTGCGGCAAGAGCCATTGCTTCACCCATGACTTGGCCATCGCCAACACCCATGGTCATGATGACTTTGTTGGCCATAGTTCCCCATGTGATGTCTTGCAACAGTGGAAGTGCTTCAGCCATAGACGAAGCAGTGTGCGTGGCACCAAACTCCATTGCCTTTTCACGCTTGAACTCAATGGGGTCTACCGCCACTACGCGCTTTGCACCAGCAAGCTTTGCACCCTGAATTGCGTTGGCACCGATTCCGCCAACACCGACAACAACGACAGTGTCTCCGGGGGAAACGTCGGCTGCGTACACAGCAGAACCCCATCCGGTGACAACGCCACAACCCAACAAACATGCTTTGTCGAGAGGTACGTCTTTTTCAATCTTGATGCACGATGCTTCGTTCACCACGGTGTGATGCGCAAAGGTTCCAAGCATGCACATAAGAGTGAGATCTTTTCCTTGTGCGTGGTGGCGAGATGTTCCGTCGGAGATCTGAAGACCAAGACCCATGAGCGCACCAAGGTCGCACAAGTTCTGATGACCTGTGGAGCAACTTGGGCAGCGGCCACACGATGGGATGAAGCCAAACACCACATGGTCGCCTGGGGCCAACCAGCTGACGCCTTCGCCCACTTGTTCAACAACGCCGGCACCTTCGTGGCCACCAACGATGGGAAGAGCGAACGGAAGGTCACCCGTTGTGAGGTGCTCATCCGAGTGGCACATGCCAGATGCGGCAATTTTGACCAGTACTTCACCTGGGCCAGGTGCATCGAGTTCGATTTCTTCGACACTCCACGGAGCATTTACTTCCCAGAGAACGGCTGCCTTGGTCTTCATTGAAGTCCCCTTTGGTTGGCCACTGGAGGGCCCAGCGGATGTCTCAGACTTTACCCATCTGGCGCCAACCTTCTCTAGTGGGGCTCTCGGCGGGTACTGTCATAGCCATGGAACAGGACAACATCCAGGACACCGCCGCCGAGACCACCGAGACAGCCCAGAACGTTGTCGTCGAAGAACTCCTCGTTGAGGAAATCTCTATCGACGGCATGTGCGGCGTTTACTGAGCACCCCACCTCTCACGCCACCATGACACTCACCCTTGAGTCGGCGTGCGAGATGCACCCGCAGGTCGCTTTGCGACCCGAGCCTTTTGGTGCGCTTGCCTATCACTACGGCAATCGCCGGCTGGTCTTTCTTCGTCATCCCGACATTGTTCGCGTTGTGCGCAACATGTCGGCTCACCCCACACTGCGCGAAGCACTTGCTGCAGAGGGTGTCGATGAATCTCGTTGGCCATCATTCGTGAAAGCCATTTCATCCCTTACTACTTCGGAGATTGTTCGTGTCCGCTGAATCGCTTGTTGCACAAATGAAGTCTGGGCTTGACGCCCCAATCTGTCTCACATGGGAACTCACCTATGCATGCAACCTCGAGTGCGTGCATTGTTTGTCCAGCAGCGGTCAACGTGACCCGCATGAGCTCTCTACCGATCAAGCAAAAGCGGTGTTGGACGAACTACGCGACTTGCAGGTGTTCTACATCAACATTGGCGGTGGCGAACCCATGATTCGTCGCGACTTCTTCGAGATCCTTGAACATTCAATCGCCAACGGCATCGGCGTGAAATTCTCTACAAATGGCGCATTCATCGACAAGAAGAACGCTGAACGTCTCGCAGCTCTCGATTATCTCGACATTCAAATCAGTCTCGACGGAACAACTGCTGAAGTGAACGACGCCGTTCGTGGCGCAGGTTCGTATGCAACAGCAATTCGTGCCATGGAAAATCTGCGCGATGCCGGCTTTGGTCAATTCAAGATTTCTGTTGTTGTCACTCGCCACAACGTTGACCAGTTAGACGAGTTCAAAGCTCTTGCCGATTCATACGGCGCGCAATTGCGTATTACTCGCTTGCGCCCAGCCGGTCGTGGTGCCGACACATGGAATGAACTTCACCCCACCAACGCCCAGCAACGACAGATTTACGATTGGTTGTTGGCACATGGTGAGAACGTTCTCACTGGTGACTCGTTCTTCCACTTGAATGCATTTGGTGAATCTCTTCCCGGCCTCAACATGTGTGGTGCTGGTCGTGTTGTGTGTCTTATCGATCCACTCGGCGATGTGTACGCCTGCCCGTTCGTTATTCACGATCAATTCAAAGCGGGATCCGTTTTGGAAGCTGGCGGATTCACGAAGGTATGGCGTGAATCTGAGTTGTTTACAGAACTCCGCGAACCGCAAAGTGCAGGCGCATGCGCATCATGCGGGGCATTCGATGCTTGCCAAGGTGGTTGCATGGCCGCCAAGTTCTTCACCGGAATTCCCCTCGACGGTCCAGACCCTGAATGTGTTGGCGGTGATGGAGAGGAATATCTCGCATCAACACCCGTGGCTATTCTCCCTCGACCATCACTCGACCATTCAAAGCCTGCTCGCACCAAGGTGAACGCGTGAACATCATCAATCTCATTCTCGGAATTGTTGGCGGCTATCTACTCGGCACATTGCCCAGCGCAATCATCGTTGCGCGCGCAAAAAGTGTCGACATCACAACCTTTGGGTCAGGTAACCCAGGCGCAAGCAATGTGGCACGTGCAATCGGATGGCGTTACGGAAGCATTGTTTTCCTTCTCGATGCTGCGAAAGGCGCAATTCCGGCAGTTCTTCTCATCGGGCATCGACCCAGCGCCTACATCTGTGGCGCAGCGGCCATTGTGGGTCATATCTTCCCCATCACCCGTGGCTTCAAGGGTGGTAAAGGAATCGCCACTGGTGCTGGCGTGTTACTCGTCCTTCATCCGCTCATCATGGTTATTTCCGCAGTGTCGTGGATTGCAATTATGAAGCTGTCAAAGAAAGCGTCAGTTGCGTCAATCGTTGTTGTTCCACTGGTCGTTGTGTTGTTAGCCGTCACGGGTAAGCCAGCGTGGGAAATTTTCGCCTTCATCGGACTCGGTGTGCTTATTGAAATTCGCCACCTTTCCAATATCAAGCGTTTGTTGTCTGGAAGTGAACCACCTGTCTCTGGTACACGTGGCTAGTTCATGCTCGGAATTCTTGAACAAGCATTTGACTGGCTGAAGGATTACTCCAGTTCGCCCTGGTTCTACGTAGTTCTTCTTTCCATTGCCTTCCTTGATTCGGTACTTCCTATTGTCCCCAGCGAAACAATGGTCATCATTGGCGGTGTCAGTGCTGGTCTTCACGATCTTCACTGGTCGCTCGTCATTTTGTTCGCAGCAGCCGGGGCTTTTGCAGGCGACAACTTCAGTTACCACATCGGAGTTTTTTTCTCCGAGCGACTTCAACGCAGGTACAACAAGAGCAACAAAGGTCGTCAGCGTCTTCAATGGGCACACAAGCAAATTGAGACTCGCGGTGGTGAACTACTTGTCACTGCCCGCTTTATCCCGGGTGGACGCACCATCGTCACTCTCACATGTGGCATTACAGGTCAGTCCACCAAGTGGTTCATGAAGTGGTCGGCAATTGCTGCGAGTATCTGGGCAACTTACGCCGCCATGCTCGGCTTCATTGGTGGACGAACTTTCCAAGACAACCATATGAAGGCGTTCATCGTTGCGTTCTCTATGGCTATCGGTGCGACCATCATTCTTGAAATCATTCGACACTTCAGAGGCAAGAAAACTCCTGCCACTCATGAGTGACCTCGTCTCTCCTGCGTCGTCAGAGATTACATCTGGTCAGGTGTTAACGGTCTTGCCGCTAGGTGCATGGGAGCAACATGGTCCCCACCTACCACTCGACACCGACACGGTTATTGTTACTTCGGTAGTAAAACGTGGAATTGCTGACTCAAACATTCCACGTCATCACGTCATTGTTGCCCCTGTGCTTGCTATTACTGCAAGCGATGAACACGCGGGGTTTCCTGGAAGTCTCAGTACAGGTACACGTGCGTTAGTTGACTCCGTGGTTTCCATCTGTCGTTCAGCGTCTTCGTGGTCCACAGGTGTTCTCATTGCAAATGGTCATGGTGGAAACTTTGATGCACTAAAAGACATTGCATCGGCACTTGACTACGAAAAGATCACCTACTCAATATGGACTCTTCCGTCCTATGACGGCGCAGATATGCATGCAGGAAAGACAGAGACCTCTCTCATGTTGCATCTCGCCCCGCACACGGTTCGTCGTGAAGCGATTCCACCAGTTGACGTAAATGAGATTGACATGGCCACCATGCGTCAGCACGGCATACAAGCAGTGTCACCCTCGGGCGTACTTGGCGTACCCACTGCTGCCACCGCTGAACATGGACAAGAAGTTCTGGCCCTGTACACGGAATCTTTTGTTGACCGTCTGCGAATGTGCGCATCGCAATGGTTGAATGTTGGTCAATGAGTATCCGCTTTCGTCCCGACCACCAATGGTTTCGCGCATCAGATGGAAAGTCTCTAGTTGCGGGTTCACCGCTCACGTATTTCTCCGTTAGCGACAAGGGCTCAGACATTCTCACCTTGGTGGAGAACAACGATCTTCTTCCTGATGGACACGAGCAACTCACTGATCGCCTCGTGGCTGCCGGAGCAGCTCACCCCCTGTGGCATATGCCCACTCCAGCAGATGAAATCACTGTTGTCATTCCCGCATATCTCGGTGAGAGCAGAAATCTTGACCGCCTTTCGTCGCTCGTTCGTCGATTACACGGCCTGAACATCATCGTTGTAGACGATTGTTCGCCAGAGGAAATTGTTCTTCCAGGTGTCACCGTCTTGCGACACGACACCAACAAGGGCCCAGGTGCTGCACGCAACACCGGACTCGCCCACGTCACTACACCGTTCGTCGCATTTGTCGACGACGACGCCATTGTTACAGAAGAAAAAATTCGACTACTTGCCGCACAGATGAATGACCAACGCGTTGTACTCGTTGCTCCTCGCATTAACAGCAGCGAGAACGGTCGCCTCACAGGAGAGTACGAAGCGCATCACTCTCCACTCATGCTGGGTGAACACCCCGCCGTTATTCGTCCACTATCGCGTGTGTCGTATGTGCCAGCCGCCGTCATCGTGTGTCGCACGAAAACTATTCAAGATGCTGGCGGATTCGACGAGGAGATGCGTCTTGGTGAGGATGTAGACCTGGTGTGGCGTCTTGCCGCACAAGGCAACCTCTGTCGCTACGAACCCACCATTTTGTGTGAACACGAGACTCGCATGACCGTGCGCGAATTTGTTCGGCAACGTTTCGGATACGGCACAAGCGCAGCCGCTCTTTGCAAACGGCACGGAAACGCAGTGACTCCACTTCGCGCCAACATCATCCTGCTCCTCCCAGCACTTGCACTTCTCCTCGGCTTCATCTGGATATTTCTTCCACTTCTTCCGTTTGTTTATGCCTGGTACCTACTCACGCTGCGCGGTTCGGGGCTCTCGTTCGCACAACGCTCTCGCCTGACTTCACTTGGACTCTCATCCACTATTCGACTCACAGCATCTGCCATTACGCGGGCATGGTGGCCTGTGTTCTTTGTGCTTGCATTCTTTTCTTTTGCCATCGGATTCGCACTGTTTGCAAGTTTTCTTCTTCCAGCCGTGTATGGCCTTGTCCGCCACAAGCCACAACGAGTGTTCGGATATATGGGGCTACGCATCCTCGATGGCCTTGCGTACGGTGCTGGGGTATGGGTCGGTGCAATTCGTCAGAGATCCTTACGCTGTCTGATGCCAGTAGTCACGGGGTCCGCTTTGCGACTACGGTCAAAGGCGTGACCATTCGTCTTGCCGTACATGAAGCCAAATGGCTTTCACACGTTCAAGGCATCGCACGTGCTCATCCAGGTCTCGTTCCTGTCGTCAAGGGAAATGGTTACGGATTTCGCCGTTGGAATCTCATGCCGCTTGCCGGTCAACTGGCACAAGAAGTTGCTGTAGGCACCGTGTTTGAGGTGCGTGACATCCCCGCACATGTAACGCCCATAGTTCTTACACCAACGCTCACACCGCCGCCGAAGAATCTTCCACTGAATGCGATTCTCAGTGTGGCATCTCCCCATCATGTGGTCGCTCTCACAACAGCCGGTTGGGCAGGCGATGTCATCGTGAAGTTGCAGTCGTCCATGATGCGCTACGGAGTCGCGCGAGAGAACCTGATGTCTCTTCTTGACGACGTCAAGAATGCGCGATTCACATTGCGCGGGTTCTCGTTGCATCCACCACTAGACGGCGACCCAATCGCACACGTGAAAGAAATTGAAGCATGGCTTCCCTTGTTACCTTCAGATCTTCCGTTGTATCTCAGTCACCTCGATAGTCACTTGTACGAAAAACTACGTGCCGACCATCCCCATTTTGATTTTCGAATTCGCTTAGGTACTTCGCTCTGGCACGGCGACAAGTCGATGATGCAATTATCGGCTGACGTGGTTGACCACCACCCCATCGAATCTGGTTCAAGAGCTGGTTATCGACAGGTAAAAGTGGACGGCCCTGGGGAGATCGTGCTCATTGGTTGCGGAACTGCGCACGGAGTATTCCCACTCCCAGACGGACGCAGCCCATTCCACTACAAGCACCAGCGTTTGAACATGCTGGAACATCCGCACATGCACACAACCATGTTGTTTGTTGCACGAGGACGTCCTATTCCCAGCGTTGGCGAATGGATCGATGTTCAGCAACCGCTTACACGCGTGCAAGTAGATCTGTTGCAATGGATCCGCTAGCCAGCGAAACTCATTTCAACTTCTAAATATTTGCCATTCGGTTGAGGCCGCGCCATCCAACTGCAGACGCACCTACCAGTGGGCCTTCATCGGCGAGTCGTGCCGGAACAATTCGCGCATTGCGAGAAAACTCAAGGCCGCAAAGTTCGTCGAGAGTTTTTTGCGCAGATGTAAAGAATGTTGCTCCGAAGCCCAATGCAACACTGCCGCCTACACACACAAGTTTCAAGTCCAGAAGGTTGCACACCGAAGCAACTCCCCGACCAACGAGACGACCTGTTCGCACCATGATTTCGTACGAGGGCTGCGTGGGCGGACGACCCGTAATTGCTTCAATTGCTGGCCCTGATGCTTCTGCTTCTAAACATCCGCGGCCACCGCACGAGCAGCGACGCCCGTTGGGCTCGACAATGACATGCCCCACATGACCAGCATTTCCGGTCTCTCCGTCAAGCAGTTCACCGTTCAACACAATTCCGCCCCCAACACCAGTGGAGACGACCATCGCCATGAAATTGTCGACGCCGCGAGCGGCACCAAGCCACCCTTCGGCAAGCGCAAGCGCTTTCGCATCGCCATCACCAAAGACGGGAAGACCTGTGTAAGTGCCAAGGCGTTCGCGAAGGGGAAAACTTCTCCATTGGTGAATATTGAGCGGCGACACGGTTTCTACGTTGCGTGTGATGGGTCCGGCACATGCCACACCAACAACAGATGGCATGACACCATGATGGTCTCGTGCCCGAACAAGTTGTCCCTCTACCGCAACGATGAGATCTTCAAAAAGTTCATCACCACTTCCGCCCTTGTCGACAGGAATATTGACGCGGTCAATCAGTTCCCCCGAACGGGTGACTAAGCCAACGGAAAACTTTGTTCCGCCAATATCGATTGCCAGCGCGAGTTCCATGGGGACCCTATTCTCGCAAAACGTAGAGACAATTTGGGTGGAATCACTCAACAAAATTAGGTACTAAAGGTTATAAGTAATAACTAAAAGACTGTGTACCCTACGCTGTTCGCGTGCTTCACGACTGGTCTCACATTGTTGAACTACAACAACAACAGTCTTATTTTCGCACTCTGTCGCAGTTCGTTGAACGTGAAAGATTGCAACACGTCGTGTACCCCGTGCACTCCGATGTTTACGCCGCATTGCATCTCACATCGCTAGAAAGCACTCGTGTTGTTCTCCTTGGGCAAGATCCGTATCACGGTGCTGGTCAAGCACACGGGTTGTCATTCTCTGTACCAAATGGTGTTGCACTACCTCCTTCCTTGCGCAACATCATGAAAGAGCGCCAGGCAGATGTTGGAATACCCTTATCCCCACAGGGCAATCTCTCTGGGTGGGCAAAACAAGGGGTTCTCTTACTGAACTCCACGCTCACCGTGCGTGAAGGCGAAGCCGGATCCCATCGCGGGCAAGGCTGGGAGACATTTACCGATGCTCTTCTGGCTGCGGTGAATGCAAAAGATCATCGTGTTGTCTTTGTTCTGTGGGGGTCTACTGCTCAGCAGAAACATGCACTCATTACGGGCAAACATCACGTAGTACTACAAGCCCCTCACCCGTCGCCCCTCTCTGCTCACCGGGGATTTTTTGGTAGTTCGCCGTTCTCACAAGTCAACAAAGCGTTGGAAGAAGTTGGCGAAATACCCATTGATTGGCGTAACGACATCAATCAATGACTTAGCGAGAAAAATAGAGAGCGTTCACCCCGCCTATGGAGAGCCGCTACACCTGTGAGACAATCCTGCAATGGCATTGGCCGCTCGACAATCCGAAAAATCTCGGCAGACCGATCTAAAGGTTGCTCAGAGCGCAGCGCGCGCCGTGCGAACTGTTGGTGTTGACCAAATGGCGCTCACACGCGTTGCCGCCGATGCAGGATTCTCCAGTGGCGCCATTTATGCCCGATGCGATGATCGTTCGGAACTTGTCGTCCTTGCTTGGGAGAAAAGTTTCTGGCCCATGCTGTCGGAAATTCTGACTCCACTTGTAGATGCAGTACTCACAAATGATGCGCGTCAGGTGGCACACATCAGCGAGCTTTTTGAAATGGCAAGCAGACCAGATGCAGTGCCTGACATCGGAAGTGCAATGGAGATCATTGTGGCATCGCGACGCGACGAAGTAATCGCTGAAGTTGTTCAACGCGACATACTCGGCTTACTCGACGATCGCGGTGTCGGACCATCTACAGATGGTGCAAATCGACAAGCGGTGGTCTCTGCACTGGCCACAACATTTGGCGCGGCACTTCTGAATTCGGTGTACGACCAAGGCTCAGTCAATCCCATCAATCCCAAAGCTTTGCTCGAGATGTTTACGAAGGCTGTCCGCACAGCATCGAAACCCACCAAACCTGCCGGAGCAAAACCTGCACCCACGCCATACGTATTTCCTTCTACTCGTGACGACATTCGAGATGCCCTCATTGCCGCAAGCGAGTACGTGATTGCACGTTCAGGCGTGCACCGTGCCACAGTTTCGCGAATCGCACGACGCGCTGGCGTCAGCGTTGGTGCAATCTATGGACTGTACGAAAACAAAGATTCTTTGGTGGCCGACTGTTTAGAAGTTTTGTTCCCACCCCAACTCGCTATCGATTCAAAGAGTTGGGCGCAGGTCTTCACCGCGACAGATCAACGTGCCATGGTCACAGAAATAGTCTCCCAATACATGACGCCGTCTTATAGCCAATGGAGACGCTTTCGTTTAGAAAGTCTTATTGCTGCTCGTCATTCGCTTCCCATTGCACAACAATTAGGTGTGTATGCAACACACACCCAAGAATCCTTACTTCGAGCCAGTGCCCAGGCTCCTGCACACGCAGGAATTCGCGCTGAAACCGGCCTCTCTGCGCGTGCGTCTGTCATTGGTTTGTCCATTGTTGAAATCGTGGACCCCACTATTTGTAATCTCGATTGGCGTTGGGTACCTGTTCCCTAATTGGATGGGGCGACGCATATCGCTTGCGATTGCTCACTAGCGTGAGTTCACCATGCACTTTCGCCGCACGCGTCTCTCACTTGCTGTTCTCACAGTCGGCGCTCTCGTTCTCACGACGGGCGCAGTAGCAAACTCGGCGACGCCTGAAGTGCCAGGTGTAGTCACACCACCGACACTTTCATCACCATCGCTTGGCTCCAGCCACTCCTGCATTGTGCGCGACGGTGCCGTTTGGTGCGCTGGTGCAAATTCAGTCGGCCAACTAGGTGTGGGTACAACATCTACACGACTCACATCCTTCACCCCCACATTGATGACAAGTGCACTATCTGTGGCAGCAGGTGGCTTACGCACGTGTGCCGTGGCAACCGACTCAACCGTGTGGTGCTGGGGTTCACTTCACACTGCCATCGACCCAGTGAATACACCCCATGCGCTCACACGCATAGTGATCCCCACACCAACGCAAGTTCCGCTCACCAATGTTCGCTCGCTGTCTGTTGGGGCCGACCACATCTGCGCTCTCAGGACCGACGACTCCGTGTGGTGCTGGGGAGCCAATAAGTACGGACAACTAGGCGACGGGACGCGCAACGCTTCAGCAGTACCCATTCAATCGCGAGTATCGCGGGTCATCAGCATGGATGTAGGAGCTGCACACACATGCGCTGTTCGCTCTACCAAATCTGTGTGGTGCTGGGGACGCAACAACTACCACCAAGTTGGTCAGCAAGTTCTTTCATCTAGACCTACCCCCACCTACGTTCCCACTGTGCGTGCAAACAGTGTCACCACCGGCTCAGCATTCACGTGCATCGTGTCCATCACACAACGTTCGCAATGCTGGGGTCGCAACAACTACGGACAACTCGGTACATCGTGGGGTGCATCTCGTGCTCGTGCTGTGACAGGTCCGCGCACCGGCCTCATCTCGCTAGAAGCAGGTCAAGAATTTGTGTGCGGAATAACGCAGGCCAGTTCCACATGGTGTTGGGGGCGAAACAAGTACGGACAGCTTGCCAACGGCAGTTACATAGCCAAGGCAACGCCGCAGAAAGTGGTTCCTTCATCCCTTGTTGGACCGTCACAACTGGTGGCTGCTGGCGACATGCATGCCTGCGCTCTTTCTTCCACTACAACTGGCATGTGGTGTTGGGGGCTGAATGCATCAGGCCAATTGGGAGACGCCAGCACAACAATGCGAAGAAGCGGCGTAGCGGTATGGCCGAACGGTGTTCGCATGAAGCCCATCGGAACAGACCAGTCGGCGCGACTCATTGTCGCTGGCGACATTGCCTGTAACCAGATTCGTCGAACCACATATGGAATTGGTGCTTCAGGTATTCAGTGTGGAGAAACCGCAACGGCATCACTCATTACTTCCTTGTCGCCCGATGGTGTCATCGCGCTGGGAGACCTTCAATACGAAGCAGCAAGCATTTCTGATCTCCGTGCCTTCTACGGCACAACGTGGGGTGCCTTCAAGAACATCACCTACCCCATTCGCGGAAACCATGAATACATCACGAGCGGAGCATCTGGATACGTTGAATACTTCGGAGAAATGTCTCCGTCGTATTGGACAACAGACGCCGGTGGCTGGCGCATTATTGCTGTTGATTCTTGGTGCCAAGGCCAGTTGTATTCAGGTTGTTCCGCAACATCTGCCCAAACACGTTGGCTCGTCAATGAGTTACAGCGAGCTCGTACCGAAGGAAAATGCGCTGCCGTCATGATGCACCACCCGTTCGTCTCCAGCGGTCGATACGCCACTGCATCAACGCAGTACTTATGGGAAGCATCGGTTGCAAATGGTGCAGACCTTGTCATGACTGCACATGATCACCACTACGAACGATTCGGGCCACTCGATGCAACTGGAGCACCTGCAGTCGGCGGTGTGCCACTCTTTATTTCAGGTCTCGGTGGCGCCCAGGTGTACCCGCTTGGGCCTGCAGTTCCCGGAAGTCAATACATGTTGAACTCAGACCACGGTGTAGTTCAACTCACATTGACGCCCACCACTTTCTCATGGGGCTTCGTGAGCGCGTTGGACAATCTCACATACGACGCAGGATCGGCGTCGTGTACTCCCTGACGATGTGCCAGAAAATGTCAGGAGAAGTCGGGTACAAGAATGACTTTGCCCGCAACTTTTCTATTCTGCATGTCTCGTAACGCTTGAACAGCCTGCGACATGGGATAGGACACCGGCTCCACTGGGTGCAAGCGTCCTTCGCCCATTTCTTTCAACACTTCCACCACCATGTCTGCGTGAGCTGCTGGATTCTTTGTGACCCAAGCACCCCAATCAACACCAATAACAGTGCGATTCAGCAACAGAACCAGATTCGCTGGAAGTTTTGGAATTCCTGCAACGAAACCAACGACCATGTACTGACCCCCAGAGGCCAATGCGCGTAATGCCTGTTCTGCAAGGTCTCCACCCACGGGGTCGTAGACCAGATCAAGTTTCCCATCCGCAAGTTCGCGTGCCCGAAGCTTGAGATCTTCAGTGAGAACATCGATAGTTGCGAATGCACCCGCATCCATTGCCAATTGACGCTTTTCTGGAGACGATGCAGCTGCAATCACCTTTGCACCCATGGCAACACCGAGATCGACAGCGGCCAGACCAATTCCGCCGCCTGCGCCCAGCACCAACATGGTGTCGCCTTCGCGAATGTCGGCGCGATGTCGGAATGCAAACCATGCAGTGAGATAGCTCTGCATAAATGTGGCAGCTTGGCCGTCGGTCAAGTTGTTTGGAATACGCAGTGCGCGTGAAGCGTGCACAACAGCAGAGTCTGAGAAACCCCCCACACCAATGGGGACAAACACGCGATCACCCACCGACAGAGTGGACACATCTGATGCAACTTCGGTGACGACGCCAGCAACTTCAGAACCCGGGCGATATGGCACGGGAGGCTTGATTTGATAGCGACCTTCAATCATGAGCGAGTCAACAAAGTTCAAACCGCACGCACGAATATCGATTCGAATGTGACCGTCGGTCAGCGGCGCATTGGGCAATTCCACAACGTGGAGCGCATCGAGTGAACCAAGTTCTTCAACCTGCAATGTCTTCATAAATCCGACGGTACTAGACCTCATCCAGCCCGACACAGACGAGTACCGTCTAGTTCATGTTGCGCATACGGTTCTTGCTGCGCATGCCGTGGTTTGCGGTAACAGCAACGGCAGTGGCGCTCATCGTTCGTGCCATGGCATCTATCTCGCAGAATGCCGTTCGCTATCCCGATTCTGTTGGGTACGACACGGTGAAATTCTTTACTCACACCGACAGACCCTGGCCGATTCCTTTTGTGTTCTCTCTCGCAGGGTCGGACTCTCTCCGAATTATGTTCCAGGTGCTTCTCGGCACCGCGGCATGGGTGTTTCTTGCCTGGGGCTTGTCCTCCATTAGCCGTTTCCCTCGAACAGCATTTGCGTCCACACTCCTCCTTGGCCTGTCACCACAAATCATTCGCTATGACGTTGCAATTTTGTCTGAATCTCTCAGTATCTCCTTCGCCGTTGCCGCACTAGCAGCCACCCTGTACCGACTCCGCACCCGAACGATGCTCTCCAACATCATGTGGGGAACCGCTCTCACCTTGTGTGTTTTGTCTCGGCCCACACACCTCATAGTGGTCATCGTGTGCCTAGTGCCATCAACCATTGTCTTCGTTCGTACTCGTGCGCGAAAGATAACGATGACAACACTTGCCCTGCTTTCATTGTTGGGTGCCGGAATTGTTTCGTTGCGCACCACGTCTCATGTGTCATTGCTGAACGTGTACACCGTGATCTCAAGCCGTGTTATTTCCGATGATGAGCGCTTTACGTGGTTTGTGGAACGCGGAATGCCAAACGTTCCCAACATGCGCACTGCGACTGGCTATGACTACGCCGAAGAACTGCCTGCAGATGTCGCTGCAATTGTTCAATTGCCAGTGGGTCAACAACCACCTCAGTTAATGCGGGTCGGTGGAGTCCAACTGGCCACATGGCTGAAGAACAACGGATGGAGGGAGTGGTCTCGCTATCTCATCACGCATCCATCTGATGCATTCTCACACGCCAGCCAACTAGCGGGGCCAACCTTGAACCCTCCAAATGGTGACTTTCTCCCGTTGAAGAACGGGGCCATGATCCCTCAATCAATATTCTTCACTTGGCAACTGTGGACACTGCTTTCTGGTGTCGCATTGCTAGTCGGTTTTCTTCAACTCAGAACGCGCTCCGCCTCACTGCTACTCGCAGCAGCCGTACTGACCACGTGGAGTATCTACTTCATCACGGTGCATACCAGCGGAATTGAACATGTTCGCCACGCAGTCACTGTGAGCGCAATGATTCGTGTTCTCGGATTAGTTTCCTTGTTCGCCCTGTGGCCACAACGCAGACCTATCGCATCGCTCGACGAACACGACGACGAACTTCATTAATGGTTTTTTCGCGGCTCGCTTCATTTGAGTGATCAAGGCCGTAAATTCCAATCCAGTTGGTACGAACTCGGCGATGAAACATGAAACGAATGGAGCGAAGGGCAATCCTCTTACCGGCTTCTCCCTGCAACACATTGATGTGTTTGGGAGCTCCATGAGTTGTTACCACCACTAGTCGTCGCACATTCGTGAGCAGCGGAGTGATCCGTGACGCACCTTCGGGCAATGTCCACGCCACCTCATTCATGAAGATGCGATCAATCCAACCTTTCAGAATTGCGGGCTGTGCCGACCACCAGGTGGGATACACCAGAACAAGAGAATCGCACCACTGAAGATCGTGAACATGCGAGGCGAGTTCGGGCAGATGCGCAAGTTTCTGCTGCAGATCTCCGACGTGGTTTACTCGCTCGTAAGGAGTAAACACCGGATTAAACGCTTCCGCATATAAATCCGTATGTCGAATCACGTGCCCTGCGCGCTCGATTTCTTCCAAAGTGACCGAACATAAAGTGGCGTGCAGAGATTTTTCCGATGGATGCGCAGAAACGACGAGGACGTTCATAAGTGAGCCAACTTGTCTTCTACCTGTGCAAGAAACGCTGCGCGACTGTCGGGCGTAGATCGATCCATTTGATAGTGCGCCAGCCGCAAAAAACGAACACGATGAGTGCAAGACAATCGTAAGGAACGCGAAAACATCCGAGAGCCGTTGTCGTTCATGGCTTTCACATAGACCCAGGGCGACCCAAACGTCGTCACTGTGACAATTCGTCGCAGATTGCCTAAGGCAGGACGAACCTGGTTCTTGCTATTCATCTTGAAAGCAACGGTGGGCATAAACACTCGTTCTGCCCACCCCTTTAGTTGCGCGGGCACCGATGACCACCATGTGGGGTACACAAATACCATCACTTCGGCGTGCTTCACGAGCTCCACATATCTCGCCACGTCTGGTGGAAACACCGGATTCATCGTTGTGTATGACAACCATTCGTCTTCATGCATCACCGGATTGAATGAGTCTGCAGCGAGGTCAATGGTGTCTACTGAATGACCCGCCTTGCGAAGGCCCGAAACAGCGGCGTCTCGCAATGCGGAACAGAAACTTCCCTCTATGGGGTGACAATAAACAACAAGCGCGCGCATACAGGAAACTGAATTACAGAGAATTCACGACTACCGTAATCGTTATGTCGGACCTCACAGGCAACTTCGAGACAGGAAAACTGCCAAAGATTGCTCCCGGCACTGTGACTGTCACTATTGCGCGCACTCCGTTGCCCGGAAAACGTGAAGATTTCGAACAGTGGTGCAGCGACATGCAGCACGAAGTAGAGCATGCCCCTGGATGCCTCGGTGCCACTGTCCTTCGCCCGGCGGGCGAAAGCAACCACTACCAAATGGTCTTTCGATTTGTCGATGCCCTACATCTCCGTCAATGGGAACGTTCGGCCGTACGTCAAGAACTCCGTGAACGATCTGATGAGCTGGTTGAGTCCGAGCGCGTCACAGTAACGGCAGGAACAGAAGAGTTCTTCAAAGCACAAGGTGAAGTGGACCGACATCGCAGTGCATTTGGTCGATTTGTTGCAGACGTAGCGTGGATCTATCCGGTTGCTCTCATCATCGCAATCGCCATCGCGCCACATCTGGCAAAGCTGGACATTGTTCCGCGTGTTCTTGTCTCTACTTTTGTGATTGCTGCCACCAGCAAATACACCACTGGCCCCGTGAGGCGTTGGTGGAGACGACGTCGAATGTTGCCGCAGAACTCAGAAGTTCGCTAACTACCTGTTCCTAGCGCGGTGGCAAAGCACATGCTTTAAGGCCAAACATGCGCGAGATGAGTCGTCGATTCTTTGCAATGACAAAGTAGATGCCTTTTGCAAGAAAACGAAGAACGGGTGCACCAATGACACGCCCAATGAAGCGTGTGGCAGCAGTATCCGATTTGAGCAGTATGTGTGACACCGCATCGGCACCTTCACGGCGACCGCTCCAGGTAATGAACCACACGGACGACAAATGAGCGATTCCGTAATTGGTGTGTGACACCACATCGACGCCAGGGACATGTTTGCGGATCCAACCCGCAGACCATTCACAGATGCCGCAATCTCCGTCGTAGACAACCACATCGTTCATGGCAATTACGCACCTAACAGTTCAAATACCTGCTGTGCACGCCCCGCGTGAATTGTTTCTTCTCGACCATTCAGACGCAAAAGCCGCTGAACTTCCTCGTTCTCTTCGGCATCTGCCCACTTCTGGTATCCCGCATCGCCGTTCAGTTCACCTTTGACAATGCCAGCAAACATGGCAGGGTCGATGGAATCGGGCAATGGAACATCGAGTAGTTCTTCAACGTCGGCACTAGGAACCCACTCGTGGCCAAGCTTGATGCTGATCATGCGAGCAAGACGACGCGCATGTCCTCGTTCTTCTACAGCGTTCTTGCGTAACAGGCTTGCTGCTTCGTCGTTATTTACGAGGTCGGCAAGTTTGTTATAGAACACTTCGCCCGCCATCTCAATGCGATACATCAAAGTGAGTTCTGGAATGTCCAGTTTCTCAACTCCGGCGAGACCAGCGTTTGCTGTATAGAAGTTCTGTTCGCTCATACTTAGTTCACATTCAAAAGATCGACAACGAACACAAGTGTTTCACCGCCCTTGATAACACCACCTGCGCCCTGCGCTCCGTAACCCATGTGCGGCGGAATGGTCAGCACGCGACGGCCACCAACTTTCATTCCGGCAACGCCTTGGTCCCAACCAGAAATAACTTGGCCAGCACCCAAACGGAATTCAAAGGCGTCGCCACGATTCCATGACGCGTCGAACTCTTTTTGCGTGCTCCACGCAACACCCACGTAGTGAACTTCTACAACTGTTCCGCTGGTTGCTTCCTTGCCATCGCCAACGGTGAGGTCTTCAATAACAAGATCGACAGGTGGGTTTCCAGCAGGGATGGTGACGTCAGGCTTACTCATATGCCCAACCTATCTGCCGCTTATGCCTTGGCACGGGTGCGACGAAGAACCGGATCGGCCAGTCGCAGCGATGTGTCGGCAATTCTCATGACGCGGCCTGCGGCTCCAGGTGTTGATGAATCGATGAGATTTCCCATGACTGCCAATGTGATGTCGGCTGCCTTTTGTGTTCCTACCGCGATGCGAAGACCCGGCTTCAACAACCATGGGTGGCCAATGATGAAGCTGAATCGACGGCCCGTACGCAGGAATGAGTCGAAGCGCTCGCCCACTTCGCGGTCGTATGCCTGTGCTGCAGTCACTGGGTCTTCGATGAATTTCTGCGCCGCCAACATTCCGGATTCAAGGCCGTAGTCAATACCTTCGCCATTCATCGGATTTACAAAACCGGCTGAGTCACCTACTGCAACCCAACCGGGACCGGAGCGACGCACGCAACTCATTGGTAGACGCCACGCACGTGGCTTCTCTACATAGTCACCCAAACTCCACGACTCGCGCACAAGTGACGAGTACTGATCTAGGAGAGTGTTGAGATTCAGCTTCTTGAATCCCTTCATGGTGCTGAGTGCGCCCACGCCAATGTTTACTGTGCCGTCACCGGCAGGGAACATCCAGCCATATCCAGGCACTGCTGTCCCGTGTTCATCGCTCAAACTCAGGCACGCTTCCAAATGGCGTTCTGCGTGTCGTGGTGTTGGTGCGTAGGCGCGAATGGCGAGTCCGAAAGTTTCGTTCGGATCACGAACCGCACCCAGTATTTGTGCTGCTTGACCTTGTGCGCCTGCGGCAAGAACAGTGAACGGAGCAGTGAACTTTTCTGTTCCAACAACAGCGCCAATACAACGGTTGTCTTCAAGAACGGGAAGAGCTTCACTTTCGAATCGAACATCGACCCCGCTAGCAATGGCTACGTCAAGCAAGTGATTGTCAAAACTTTTGCGCGGCCACACGGCTCCGTGATTTGGGAAACGGTCTGTTGTTGGCCACAACAACTCGCGTTCCTTCTTTCCGGCAATCATTCGCAAACCGTCGATGCGATGCGCAACCGAATGATCAATGCGGAGTTCATCAAGTGCTGCAATTGCACGAGGTGTGAGACCGTCTCCGCACACTTTGTCGCGTCCGTATGGACCTTTTTCAAACAGAGTGACAGAGAGTCCGGCACGCGCTGCCGTAATGGCTGCAGCAGACCCAGCAGGCCCGCCACCGATAACGAGAAGGTCGCGTTGCATTGACCTTGAGCCTGCCAGCCAACACTGCGAACGGCTACCTGCGTACCATGGGTCACATGGCTGAAATGACTCTGGAAGACGCTGTCACGCTCATCCGCCCCACCGACTCGCTGGCACTTCCCCTGGGTCCAGGCGTACCCGGCGGGTTTATGCACGCATTGGGCGCCAGAACCGACTTCGTCGACCTTCACATCTTCGGCGCTCTCATGCCAGACCTGTACGCAGTGCTTGCGCTCCCTGGCGTCCACTACCGAAGCGGCTTCTTCGGCCCAGCCGAACGCTTTCTGCGTGACAGTGGAGCATCCATTGACTATGTGCCTGCAGACTTCCGGCGCTTTGAACCCATCTTGGAGTCACTGTCTCCACGAGTGATGGCCACGGCAGGCGCACCACCCGTTGACGGATGGGTGAGTTTGTCTGTTCATGCGGGCGCAAGCGTCGACGAACTTCACCGAGCTGCCAGCGACCCAAACCGAGTAGTCATTGTTGAAGTCAGCGAGAAATTCCCAAGAACATTCGGCGTTCTTCCTGAACATGGCCACCGCATTCACGTAGACCACATTGATGCTCTGATCTATACCGATCGCGAGCCACTGAACCTGGCCGATGCACCTCCATCGGAAGCTGAGTTGATGATTGCCAACTTGGCACTCACATTCATTAGTTCTGGTTCGACTCTTCAAACAGGTATCGGCGGAATCCCCAACCAGATTGCAACATTCCTCGCAGAGAGTGATCTTGACGATTTTGGAGTGCATTCTGAAATGTTCACGACTGGGTTAATGCGACTTCATCAAGCAGGAAAGGTCAGCAATAACAAAGGTAGTCAATTTGATGGTTTCTCCCCCACCACCTTTGCTGCAGGAATTCCAGAACTGTACGAGTGGCTCCACGAAAACGAATCAGTTCGTTTTCTTCCCGTGAAAATTGTGAACTCACCAGAACTCATCTCTCGCAATCGAGACATGATCACCATCAACGGTGCTCTAGCGGTGGACCTATCTGGGCAAGTAATGGCGGACAGCATCAATGGCAAGCAGTTCAGCGGTGTTGGAGGACACGAAGACTTTGTCTCTGGTCCCGGGCTGAAACTAGAAGGACGAAGCCTCGTCTGTCTTCCTTCCACCAGCACTGTGAACGGAACACTGACAAGTCGAATTCTTCCCCAGTTCCCATCCGGGACGGTGGTCAGCACGCCGCGTCACCAGATTGATGTCATTATCACCGAGTACGGCATCGCCGAACTTGAAGGACGCACTATTCGCGAACGTTCTCGTGCACTCGCACTGATTAGTCACCCAGATTTTCGAGATGAACTTCTTGCGTCGGCGGAGCAATGGCCCACGGACTAAGTCCAGAAGCATTCATAAACGCAATAACCGTTACGAGTGCAATACAACCCACTGCGTTGCCCGCATAGAGATCTGTTGGCCAGTGTGTGCGAATCATCCATGACGACACGTTGACGACTACTGCAAGAACACCCACAAGCGCCCAGCCCCATCGCCGCAGTGTTGTCTGTGGTGCAGTGAAGAACCACACCATGTAGCCAATAAGCGCAGGAACATTCGTTGCATGTCCAGAAGGAAATCCAAGTTCACCCGTCTCGAGTCGACCCATGAGTGGCCACGATTGCCAGGGCAGTTCGCGACCAATACTGAGTTTCAATGCGCCGGTCATTCCTGTTTCAAACAACAAGACGATTGCAAACCCAACGAGGGGTATCCACGACCTGCGCTTCCAAGCCACCCACGACAAGATGGGCAAGAACACAGTGAGCAAAAGCCCACGCAAACCAAAATGAACGCTGTACTTAAAGAAGCCTTTATCGGGAACGAGTCGACGAGCAGTTTGGACAGCGCGATAATCCGCTTGAGCAAACCATTCGTAGGCCACGACCTGCCAGGTAAAGAAGGCGACCACGAGAGTTAATGCAATGACGCTGACAGTGAGGCGGCGAGGGGTCAACATCGTCCTCTAGTTTGCCTCCTTAGGGACAGACCACGGTGTCATCATCACGAACTATGGTGACCGTCATGAGCAAAACACAGGTAACAAAAGACTCCATTGATCTCGGCATCGTGGTGTGCGACATCAACAAGTCTCTAGCGTTCTACCGAGATCTCTTGGGTTTTGAGCTACAAGGAACAATGAAAATGCCCGGTGGTGGGAATATGCACCGACTGCAGTGCGGGACTTCCGTCATCAAGTTGGTCCATACCGACCCATCCCCTGCACATCCAGTCGGCGGCCCCATCACGGCAGCTTGCGGGTATCGATACTTCACAATCTCAGTGGGCAACTTGAAAGAAGTCACCAAGAGTTGTGAAGACAGCGGGTACACCGTGCAAATTCAGCCAGTATCAATTCGCGATGGTGTCACAATTTCAATCGTTGAAGACCCCGATGGAAACCTGGTTGAGTTCCTGCAAATTGGGTGATGCCGCTGCGCTAGCCGGCGACTCACAGCACGGTTCGTAGCGATTCACTCAATTAATCGCCCGAAAGCCGCTGGCGTGCACAACACAAAGGATCGCGGTGCGTTTTGTCATGACAACTCCTTTTGGGCCTCCTAATGCGAGACTGCAGGGATGGCAGAAGAGGCTGACGACCTACCAGTACTCGCGTGCCCCCATTGTGGCCAAGCGTTTCGCCAAGTCCCCCACGGCATCATCTGCCCATCTGGACACGCCTTTGATCAGGCCAAGGAGGGGTACTTCAATCTGCTTCCTGGTGGACGCCTACCCAGTTCCTCCACATCGGGCGACACAGCCGAATCACTTCAAGCCCGGCGACGGTTTTTGCATGCGGATTGGTACCAACCCATTGCTCAAGCCCTGCAGAACGCACTCGGCACTCACGTGGGGCCCGTCCTCGATGTGGGCTGCGGTGAGGGCTGGTACCTCTCTCAACTTGAGTCTCATCAGAAATTCGGACTCGATATTTCAAAACGTGCTGTACAGATGGCCAGCAAGTTGATTCCCGATGCTCAGTTCATTGTTGGCACCGCGCATCGACTTCCCATTCTCAATGAATCTTGTGATGCGGTGTTCACTGTCTTTGCTCCGCACTCGCATAGTGAATACCTACGTGTGCTTCGTCCGGGCGGTCGATGGGTCACCGTTACACCAGGTCCGCAACATCTTCATGAAATGCGTCCGAAGAAAGACCCATCAATTGAAGAACGCGAACGACGTCGAAGCGAACCACCACAAGAATCTCAACATGCAGAGCGTGTGACTTTCTCTCTCTCGTTACCGATAAACGCAGCACATGATCTGTTCTCTATGACTCCACTTCGTTGGCAAACTGCAGCCGATGCCACACCTGTTACGTCTGTTACAGCCGACGTTTGGGTCTCGTGGGGAACTTCGCTCTAGCGTTACGCGCGTGCCAACTTTCGACGCAACTTATTATTCACGCTTCTACGGAAAAGATGGCGCGCATGACGAAGAGCGAATTGCCTATTTGGCATCGGCTGTTCACAACATGTGTGCATGGTGGGGCGTAGAGATTCAGACAGTTCTCGATGTTGGAGCCGGAATGGGAATGTGGCGTGACTGGTACACAGAACACCACCCACACGTCTCGGTGCAATCTATTGATGTCAGCGAGCACGCGTGTGCCACATGGAATCACGAGTTGCGAAACATTGCGGAGTGGACTCCAACGAGAAAAGCAGATCTTGTGGTGTGTCACAGCGTGTTGCAATACCTCGACAACGAATCAATCATCACAGCGTTTGCGAACTTGGCCGCTGGTACCAAATGGGTGCTGTACCTTGAGTTACCCACAAAGTGGGATTACGAAAACGTGGTTGATGTTCGTAGCACCGATATGCAGGTGTTTAAGCGCAGTGCAGTGTGGTACCGCAAACATTTGTCTCAGCACTTCACACAAATTGGTGCCGGAATGTGGACACCACACTCGGGAATTCCTATGTATGAACTTGAGGCCAGTCGCTAGTTCGCAATAGGTCGGAAGCGATACAGAGCGTTTCCTTCTCCGGTGTCATGAAATACCATCTCCACGGGCATTCCCACGGTGACAGATTCTGGGACGCAGTCAACAATGTTCGTCATCACGCGGGGACCTTCTTCTAGTTCCACGTATGCAACAACAAATGGGGTGGCACCCTTGTAATCATTCGCGACCTTGCGGATGATGGTGAAGCTATACACCGTGCCTTTTCCAGATGCATCAAAAACGGAGAGCGTTTCTGTCCAACAATCTGGACAATGTTTCCGCGGAAACCACACCACAACATCGCATGATGTGCACCGCTGCAAGGTGAATCGCCCTTCTGCAGTGGCATTCCAGAACGCTTGCGATGAACTTGTCACCGTTGGTGCGGGGTTCGGTAATGAACTCATGCGTCCTCCTGTCCGAGAAGAAGAGTGACAGAACCATGGCGAGAGCCAAGGCTTCCACCAGTGCCGTGCGCCAATGCAATCTGCACATCAGGAACCTGTACGGCAGGATGCGCCTCGCCACGAAGTTGACGAACTGCCTCAATCACTTTGGTAATACCACCGCGATTTGATGGATGATTGTTGCACAATCCGCCACCGTCTGTGTTGAATGGCAATTTGCCAAACGGAGCAACGAGGCCACCGTCTAACACGAACTCACCACCTTTGCCTTTTTCACAGAAACCGAGATCTTCAATTGTCTGCAGCACAGTGATGGTGAAACTGTCATAGATGGATGCGTAATCAACATCTGCAACGGACACTCGAGCCTCTTCGAATGCACGCGGGCCCGACATGACTGCTCCGGTGTAGGTCAAGTCAATACGTCCATTATTGGTGTGTTTCACAGCTTCACCATGGCCAAGAACTTTTGCGTTTGTCTTTCCCAACTTCTTTGCAATCTCGGGCGACACAATCACTAAAGCTCCACCACCATCGGTGACCACGCAGCAATCGAGTCGATGCAATGGGTCCGAGACCATTGGTGAGTTCACTACATCTTCAACCGTGACGACGTTCTGTAGAAATGCGTTGGGGTTGTATTGCGCGTGAATGCTGGCTGCCACTTTGATCTCAGCAAGTTGCTCAGACGTTGTGCCGAACTCATACATGTGACGTTGGGCAGCCAACGCATAACTGTGAGCGGCGCTTGCCGTGCCCCATACGGTTTCGAAACCGGTTTCGGGACCTGCTGCCCATTTCACTGGGGGTGAACCAGTGCGCGGCTTTCCTGCCAAAGTCACCAGTGCGACAGAACACTTCCCCGCTGCAATTGCGGCAGCTGCGTGACCAACGTGCGCCAAGTAGCTAGAACCACCAGTCTCGGTGTTGTCTACGAAGCTAGGGCGAAGACCCAAATGATCGCACAGAGTAAGGACACCAAAGCCCGCCGTGCCATCACAGAACAGCGCGTCAACGTCGGACATAGACAACCCGGCATCGGCCAGCGCACCTATTGCTACTTCGGCGTGAATGTCCCAAATGGTGTGGTGTGGAAGGTCTCGCCCTGGGTGTTCATAGATTCCGGCAATAAATGCTGCCCCGCGAATACTCATTAGACAATGTTCGCAGTTTCTCTCCAGATTTTCCTTATTCGACCGCGGTGGCTAGACGGTGATTTATGACCCTCACGGCGATTACAGTCGCCGTATGACATCAGGACATTGTTTATGCGGATCAGTCACCTTCGAGTTGACAGGAGACCCCATTGCCACAGCCGTCTGCCACTGCGAACACTGCCAGCGCCAAAGCGGCAGCGCGTTTTCAGTGAACATTATTGCCCACAAATCTCAACTCACCCTTAACGGCGAACTTCGCACGTATCAAGAGCGTGGTGAGAACAACGACGATGTTTATGTTGAACGCCGCTTCTGCCCTACCTGCGGATCATCAGTTATTTCTGAACTTATGAAGCGTGATGGTGTTATCGCTATCAAGGCTGGACTTCTCGATGACAAGTCCATTGTGAAGCCAGGCGTTGAAGTGTGGTGCGTTGACCGTCAGCCTTGGGTATCGCTACCTGGCATGGCAGTGTCGCTCGACCGCGAGGGATAGGCGCCCCCCACACCTCGCGTAAAGCAAAAGTCCCGACTCCGTAAGGAATCGGGACTTGTCTTTTGGTGGCGGGGGCAGGATTTGAACCTGCGACCTTCGGGTTATGAGCCCGACGAGCTACCGGGCTGCTCCACCCCGCGTCGTAGTAGGAGCATTACGGTACAAGGGTTACCACCGTCTTCCAACCGCTTGGACCACTCACCCACCATGTTCTCATCGTCGAAAAAGACCAGACAGGCCATTCAGGCCCTGCATGACGAGTTGAACGCCCTTCGTGAACACATAGCGGAAGAGAAATCTCTCGCCGATGCAGACCGAGCAATCTCACATGCCATCGCTGAACGAATTACAGCACTTGAAGCGCGTGTCTCTGGAATGGGTTCTGAACTATCACGCCAACTTCACGAACTAGGAACGGAAATTGAAGAGCTTTCAAAGCGCGCCGACGATGCAGCCGTGACGGAAGTTGTGGACGCGCTAAAGACAGCACAAATTCGTTTGGCAACGGAACAGGCCCGATACGAAATCACATTTCGTCAAGACCTTGCAGCCCTTGCAGATCAGTTATTCAAGCGCGCTCGATAACTGCCTTATTTGATCGCGCTGATTGCTTTCTGCACCAACGCCCTGGCTTGCTGAGTCTTTGTTTGATAAGTAGCAAAGTCTGGTGGTGACTTAGCGAGAGCAGCATCTGCTTCCGCAAACAATCGTTCTGCTTGTTGCAACATTTGAGACGGTGTCAACGTATTGCCAGCCGGAACTGTTGTTGTTGGTGTGCCTGGCACCGTGGTGCTTGTTGAACCAGTGGATGAACCACCACCCACGCGGTCTCCCAAGTTCATGGAGAACCCAGGGAACAACTGCGCGATGACATCGGTCAGGCTGTTGCCAATGACAGATTTACCGTTATATGAACCCAACACTTTGCGAACGAAAATCTGCTTTGAATCTTCACTGTCAGGAAGAACGAACATGGGTCGCAGATACACCAAGCCCTTCCCTACTGGTACAAACTGCAAGTCTCCGTACATCACTCGTGAACCACGTTGGTCAAGCGGAGTAATTGTTTGAGAAATGGTGGGTTCGCTTTCAAACTCCGCGGCCACGGTGGCAGGTCCGGGCGGCAATGGGGCCTTCACGTCGTACACGGTGATCTTTCCGTAATTCTTCGGATCACTCGACACCACCATCAACGAGCGCAATTCCTTACGACTGTCGTCTGCAGAGAACGGAACAAACGGTCGCACCATGGAGAACTCTCCAATGTCGGTCTGTGTTCCTGGTGCATGGAAGATGCTGTAGTACGGGCTGAAACGCTGAACGTTGGAGTCGCTTGCGTCGATGGAATCGACAGCCCCGGGTGCGACTACGCCGGGAGTAATTGAGCCAGTAGCTGAACTACCCTCAGGCTCGCTAGCGGGTGCCTGAGCAACGCTCCATGCCGCATCGCGGTTGAAGAACAACGTCGCATCGTCAAACTGATAGCGACCAAACAGGTTTGTTTGTACACGGAACAAGTCTTCGGGATAACGGAAGTGTGCAGCAAGCGCTGGTGGAACTTCAGACTTCTTCGTAAACATTTTGGGGAATGCAGAGGCCCACATGCGAATGATGGGGTCCTTGGTATCCATGACGTACAGAGTGACTTCTCCGGAATACGCATCGACGACGGCTTTCACACTGTTACGCACGTAGTTGAACGTGTGATTCAGCCCACTGTCTGATCCAAGTTGAGAAATGTTTGCTGTTTCGGCATATGGATAACGATTCGTTGTTGTGAATGCATCAATCACCCATTGCACTGATCCATCGACAACAACGGGATACGGATCAGCATCGAAATGAAGGAAAGGAGCAATCTTTTTCACGCGACTGCGAACATCGCGCTCAAGAAGAATTTCGGAGTTGTCTGTGATGAGACTTGAACCAAACAAGTTGAACTCACCAAAGTTCACGGCTAATGCCAACTTGCGAATGATGCTGTTGAAGCGAATCCCGCCTTCGGCTGCATAGGCAGACTTCTCGGTATCTGGACAAGCCTGTTCTTGTTGCGATGTCTTTACTACCGCGTACCCGTCAAGTCCGTCACCAAAATAGATTTGTGGCTTCGTGACGTTGAGATCGACGTATGAGGGGCGACCATCGTCTGTGGCAACGCTCGCAGGTGCTGCAATAACTCCACAACCATGGGTGTAGATGAGATGACGTGAGACCCATGTGCGGTTCGGAATACCACCGGGGTTCAATTCACGAGCAGCCACCAATACCTGCTGAATACGGCCATCAACGGCATACCGGTCAACGTCCAAGTCAGTCACTCGATAGAACGATGTAAGACCTTGGTCAAGTGCGAATCGGTCTTTCATTTGTACGGGGTCTAATTGACGAACATCGCGTAATGCTGCGTCATCTGCGGTGACATCGTCTGTACCAATTTCATTAAACGATGCATCGACACGCTCAACATTGGAAATGCCCATGGCTTTCTTCGTAGCGGCAATGTTGCGCTGAATATAAGGGATTTCACGGGTGCTGACGTTTGGCTGAACAACGAATCGCTGGATGACTGCGGGATACACCGTGCCAGCAACCAGCGCTACAACGACCCACAGGCCAATGGCCATTGCCGGAAGACGCCAACCACGCTGACGAATATTCCACAACAACAATGCCGTTACTGCCAGTGACACCAGAATCATCAAGTTCAGTGCAGGTAGTTGCGCCTTGACATCTGTGTACAAGGCACCGCGCACGACTCCACGCTGTGATGACGTGAGTTCATACTTCGACAACCAATAGTTCGCAGCACGAAGCAATGTGCCAGCTGCGACCAGGACAGACAGATGAACTTTTGCTTGAGGTGAAACACGTTGCACTCGATCTTGAGGACGAATGCTGCCGTTAATGAAATGGAACGCGGTGACCACAATGGTGACAAGAACAAGCGCACCAAATGCCCATGAAACTACGAACTGAGCAAACGGGAGACGAAAAACGTAGAACCCAACATTTGCCTTGAACAGCGGATCTCCGTCGGAGAAAGCTTGACGGTGGCGGAACATTAACCAGTCCTGCCATTGCGCACTTGCAGGCAAACCAAGCATGAGTCCAATAAGAAGCGCCAACGCAATGCGCAATTTTCCGCGACTCTTAGCAGTGGCTTCGCGAATGCGCATCACAGTTTGATCTTCGGGAGTATTTGGCAATGTCAGCGGTGCAACTTTGTCGGCAATCAACAAGTTGAGCCACAAGAATGCGAAACATCCGAGAGAGAAGATGGCAGCTAGTTCAACTTTGCTGCGCAGAATTCCCCAGTAGACATCGCTGAAACCAACTCCGTTAAACCAGAGAACATTCACATAGAACGACGACAAGCCGCGTGCTGAAAACACCAGCAGCAGAACAACACCGACAAGTACAGAAACAAGAATTCGGCCTCGCGAGGGTCGCCCAAACTTGGGAAGACGGAACTGAGGACCGCCTGGGCCTTGGGGAGGAAGATCTGAGGGGTTACGCACGCATCAGGACGCTAGTCCTGAACGGGGCAAACCAGACAGCGGCACCCTGGGTGTGCTGGTGGCAACTGATGCCCTGTGGGGAACGAGTCGCCTTTCGCGACTGCTCCGGCAAGTGAATTGTCTTCACACTCACTGCAACATGGAGCTTCAGGGTCAACCATCCAGCCCATGCGACTGCCGTTCTCCATGGCGAGGAACCCGCCCTTGCTATACGACGAACACGCAATGTCATCCACGTGCTGGTCGATGAGTTCCATCTTCCACTTGCGATACACGTCGCGCATGAGACCGGCAAGAATTTCGCGATCGCCTTCGGCCTCACCAATTGCAATACGTGCGTCCTCGCGGAAGCCAGCAACCAACCCAGCAGCAACACTGGCGGCAACGTGAGTAGCAATTGCCTTTTGTGTGACACGCTTTGAAGACCCGCCTGCGGCCTTCACTGATTTGGCGCCTGCGCCGGCGGCCGACATGGTGTCTTCGCCAATTGCGGTGGCGTAGCGAGCGGCATGCTCATCAACGTCCCCAAGGAACGCTTTCATCTCCAAAGATGAGCGCTTCAGACGAAGATGCTGCAGCACCTCGTTCTGTTCGTCTGCAAGAACACGCTTCAACTTGCGGGCCATTGCTACAACAATTGGTGCCAACACTTCATTCCGTTCCGAGAAGCGGGCCGGGTCAGCAGAGATAATGACGGGCTTTGCTTTGGC
>Ga0214168_1000023_pt1 | contig 54851 bp, 52 predicted proteins | sample LakMenepilimnion_FD_153002 | JGI IMG/M metagenome (GOLD analysis project Ga0214168, IMG submission 153002) | Freshwater microbial communities from Lake Mendota, WI - Practice 29OCT2010 epilimnion v4 | ecosystem: Environmental > Aquatic > Freshwater > Lake > Epilimnion/Euphotic zone | place: Lake...
GGAGCACCCAGTCGTTGCAGTTGCCACATCAACTCGACAGTGAGTTGTTTGGACTGGCGGGGGGATGCTGATTTTGTTTTTGATGCCGTCATCTTCAACGACTCCTGTGAATGAAATACATGGATTTAATACTGGCGATCAATTGGCGTTATGGAGCGCGATTGCAATTGATGGGCTGCTGTAAGTTGGTATTTTTTGCGCGTGTATGGCTAGAAGTTACAACGACATTTGGTGAATTGGCGTTGCTGTCTTTGGCCTTGTTTGTACTGATGGTGATGGCGTCGTTTGGGAGCGCGCAATCGGCTGCGGCTGCAGGGCCTTGTGCAACGGGCTGCTGAGTGAAAGTGCCTGTCACATTGGGTGAAATGGGTGCTGGTATAGGCGCTGGGATTGGCATTGCACCAGGCGGCGAGGTGTAAGCCGGACTTGCTTGAATGTTGATACCATAGTTGTAGAAATAGAAATTACCACGCGATTCGTTGTAGATGGCGGGTCTTTGTTCATGCCGCACAGACTTGGCCAGTTCTTCCACGGAGTTCTGGACATCGCGCATCAGATCTTCAATTTTTAAACCTGGAACTTTCATGCGTGTAATGAGCTCTCGCGTGAAAACGCTGTTTGGGTTTGGATCTTTTTCAAGCAAGCGGTCGAGGGCTTGTTGCCCACGGCTTGCGGAGTACACAATCATCTGTCCTCTGGGCGCTTCTATGGCGCTCAATCCGCGAGCGTTGCCAATCGACCTTCCTTTTGACTTTAAAGGGTTGTCTCTACAGGCATCAACAATGACCAGGCTGAAAGCAGGCTTGGCTTCTGCCAGCTTTTCAGTCAAAGTCAACAAGTCATAGGCTGTTTTCTCTACTTCACTTTCACTGTTGACTTCAATATCGGTTGGGAGCAAATAACTCCCATTTTTAATTTGTACGCCATGCCCAGCATAGAACACCACAACCTCATCGCCGCCTTGAATGCCTTGGGTGAATGATTCAACCGCTCTGACAGTTGCACGGTAGTTTAAGTTTTGATGAAGCTGAACTGCAAAACCTGCGTTCCTTAATTCACGCGCCATGGCATTGGCATCGTTACCGGCTTTTTGCAATTTGCTGACAGCCAAGTAATTGTCATTGCCAATAACAAGCGCAACGCGTTTTGCCTGAACATGCAGGCAAAAAAGGATTGCAAAACAAGTCAAAATGACTTTTGAAAAATGCACGATATAAATGTCCCGAAATTGACAATTGAATAGTAAAGTCTAATCTTGTAAGTATGTCTATAAGCAAGAACATTTAGTACTTAATTAGTATTAAATTGATTTTCAAACTCTGAAATTTTCAATAAAGCGATAGATCATGTTTTTAAAAACTCTTGGTGTGGTTTTTTCACTGGCTTTGGCTTCTTGCGCTGCCAATGTTCCACTTTCTTCTGCTGTGGAGTCAACTCCTACCGGAGCCAAGTTGAGCTTCCTGGACATTTCTAAGTTTGACCGTGATTTATCGGGATCCTTGCAAGATAAAAATGCTTCAGTTGAAGTCGCTTTTTATGACAAGGTCAGCCCTAACAATTTGCCGGATCGATTACAAAAATGGATTTCGGTAGTTGAGGCCGATGGAGGCAAAGTATTGGTTGAACCACCACCTAACGAGTTGGTCGCAAGGAATCCACTTGCAGCCCTAAGTCTTGTTGGCACATTGATTACAAGTATCAAAGGTTTTGCAAAATTTAATTCAGAAAGAATTTACGAAACTGCCAAGGGACGCGACGCAGTTATCTCGCTGGAAAGAAACAGCAAAGGCGAAGTTGTAATTAACGCAATCAAATTTATCAAAAGAGCACCATGATGTTACGCATTGCTTTGATCGCTTCTACCCTTTTAATGGTTCAAGCCGTTTCGGCGCAGCCATCCTCCAACAGATCCGCCTTGATTATTGGGGTTGGTGAATACGGCTACTCTGGTGCAACACCACTGACTGGGGTAAAGCATGACATGGTTAGTGCTGCGAAAATTGCTACAGCAATGGGCATACCTGAAAACAATGTGAAGTACCTTAGAAATTCACAAGCCACCAAAGCAAACATTCTTAATGCATTGAAACAGTTGGGTGATACCTCCGGTGAAGGCTCAAGAACCTTCGTTTATTTTTCAGGGCACGGGACAAGACAGCCCTCAGGAAACGAATGCGTTGAAGGTTTGTTGACCTACGAAGGCTCAACAATATCCAATCAAGAGTTTGCTGGCGCTACCCAAAAAATAGCAAAGTCTTCAGACAAATTCATTACTCTTGTAGATGCATGTCACTCTGAAGGTGTTGTGCCTCCGAAATCACAAACACGGGCACTGCTTAAAGATCAGTTAACGCCCAAGTTTTATATGAAGTCAGACACAACTGCCAATGCTTGCAGTGTTATCTCAAACTACAAGACACGCAGCTTATTACCGGAAGTAACAAAGCTAGGCGCTTTGAAAGAAAACGTTGTTCAGGTATCCTCATCAAGACCCGATGAAGTCAGTTTTGATGAACCGGACAAAGGCGGACTTGCAACGCAAGGCATTAGAGACTGTCTACTTGGTCAAGCAAAAGATACAAACCAATCAGGCGCAGTGACCTTGGAAGAAGTGCAGCAATGCGCTCAAAGATTTGTAGATGGACGCTTAAAGAACGTACCGGGAATCAAACCACACCACATTACTGTCACAGGCAACAGAAATCTGATTCCTGTTCAGCGCCCACCAACGGTTGTTGCAGTTGCAACTCCTCCTGTTGAGCCACCAAAGCCTGTAGTTGCACCACCTACTCCACCGGTAATTGTGGCTGCTCCAGCTCCTGTTACTCAACCCCCTGTAACGACTTCACCACCCATAGCCATACCAGCGCCAGAGAGTCTTCCTCCTCAGGAACCTTTGTTAGCCTCTTTGGCTACGCTTAAAGACATTGAGCAGCAGCGCAATCCACGCAGGGTTGTAGATGTGAAGTTATCTAAGCCGGTAATGAAGATCGGCAAGGACAGCCTAGATCTGAGCATCAAATCTAGCCACGACGGCTACATCTACATGATCCTTCTTGGCAGTGATGCAAAGAGCTTCTATGTGCTGTATCCAAACGGCTTAGATAAAAACAATGTCATCAAGGCAGGTCAAACTGTTCGCATTCCGAAGCCCGATTGGGAAGTCAAGGCCGTAGGGCCTGTTGGCACTAACAACCTCTTAGTCATGGTCTCTGACAGCCCTCGCAAGTTAAATACCTTAATGATGGCTGAACCCACCGCAGCAGAGCCGTTTACATATGCCCTGAATGACATTGGTGGTAGATCTGCATTAATCAACTTCTTAACGAGTTCGGGTACAGACGGCAAGTCTGAGAGCTTTGGCGCAAAACTCATAGCCATCAAGGAGGTGAAATGAAAACGTTAATTGCTCTGCTGCTCATAAGCACCTCGGCTTACAGTCAAGTCCAAGCACCCATCAAAAATGCGACGGCTAACGATCTGGTGGAAAAGCTTGCCCCAGCAGGAGATCAACCTAAAACCCGTAGCTTGGGCAGCAGGAACATCATTCCACAGCCCAAAAGCATAGATCTAGTCATCCAATTTGATTTGGACTCTGCCAAGCTAAAACCTGACTCCATGCTTCTATTGAGTAGCCTTGTGGAGGCCATGAAAAATGACCGTTTGGCAGCAATCAAATTTAAGGTGGAAGGCCATACTGATGCCCAAGGCTCAGAACAGCACAACCTTAAGTTAAGTCAAAGCCGTGCAGACTCGGTTATGGCATACCTGACATCTCAGGGCGTAGATAAAGAACGCCTTACAAGAGAAGGTAAAGGTTTCTCTGATTTGCTTTTGCCGGAAAAACCGAAGGCAGCAGAAAATCGCCGCGTCAGGATAACTACTCAGCCATGAAAAAAATAATCACTCTTTTAGTCTTAGGGCTAAGTGCTAATGCATTCGCTGGGCAGCTTCTTGTGTCGGTAGATGAAATGAACGCATCCAACAATGCAAAGCCGCCTTTTACAGCGAAATCTGTTGCGCCAAAAGACGCACCGTTAATCGAGCTTTCAGCGCCTAAGCTATCTGCGCCTGTAAGTAGCCCAACAGCTATTGAGGTTAAATTTCAGCCAACTGCTCCTAGTACAGTCAAGCCAGAGACCTTTAGAGTTTTGTATGGTTCATTTGAAATTGACATTACAAAACGTATCTTGAATGTTGCTAAGGTGACGGAGTCAGGTGTATTGGTACAAGAGGCGAACTTGCCCAAGGGCAAGCACAAGCTCTTGATGGTTGTTGAAGATACTGCTGGCAGGCGTGGCAATCGATCAATAGATTTTGAAGTGAAATAATTCAATTCAATTCAATTGCAAATCATTAATTCCTGTATTGCATAGAGCATCTTGATTATTAGGCTCTAATTTAGGGGCAGAAATCCAAGTTTCAGACAAGCTAATAAACAAGTGCTAACAGGCCATAAAGCAAAAAGCCCAACCGATAAGGGCTGGGCTAAGTGCTTGATTTATGTGGGGTGGCTGATGGGGCTCGAACCCACGACAACAGGAATCACAATCCTGGACTCTACCAACTGAGCTACAGCCACCGTAGAAGGGGAATTATAGCCGAAAGTTTTTTCTCAGGCCCCTTGCGCCTCTGACTTTGGCTTGGCAGCACTGGGTTTTGGCACCAAAATTTCAGCCTTCATTTTGGTCTTTAACTGGGCAATGTAGGCCTGCGTTTCAGCGGTACCCCACAGCTGCGTAAATTGCTGCTGAGCTTGAACCATGAGCTCTTTGTTTTCAGCTCCAGGTGGCAAAATCTTGGTCACACGAACCACAGCAAAACCTTGAACGCCCAAGTCGACGCCACTGATTGAGGGAAGCTTGTTAGGGTCGGCGCGCAGAACAGCATCAACCACTTTGGGCAATTGCCTTTGTGTATTTTCGCGAGAAATCACAATGGCATTGGGCAGGTTGTCAGCGCCCGTGCTTGCTTTAAGCGCAGTCAAACGTTGCTCGCCTTGAGTCTTGGCCAATTCAGCGGCCTTTTCTTGGGTTAAAGCACGTTTGACAAATTCTTTCACTTCCGCCAAGGGCAAAGTGGCAGCGGGTTGGTGCTTGACCACACGGGCTGAAACCAGCGTGCTGGGTGCCACTTCAATGGCTTCAGTGTTGCGCTGCTTTTGCAAAGATGCTTCACTGAAAATAGCTTGCAACAAACCTGGATGGCTCAAAACACTTCGGGCCTGCGTGGGTTGGCGCGCCAATTGATTGGCCTTTTGAATGTTGAGTTTGAGCTTGTCTGCTACCGGCTTCAAGCTATCAGACTGCTCGTACACCGTATTGGAAAATGTTTCTGCCAACTCGGCATATTTGCGCTGAGCCTGCTGCTGCTTCAAGTCTGCTTCCAAGGCGGGGCGCATTGACTCAAAGCTTTGGGCTTTGGCCGCCTTGATGTCGGTGAGTTGAATGATGTGGTAACCAAACTCAGACTCGACCAGGTCACTGATGTCTGACTTTTTCAAACTGAATGCCGCATCTTCAAAAGCTTTCACCATGGCACCACGGCCAAAGAAATCTAAATCGCCCCCTTTGACAGCAGAGCCTGGGTCTTGAGAGTTTTTGCGAGCAACATCGGCAAAGCTTGCAGGCTTGGCTTTGACCAATTTCAACAACTCCTCAGCCTTGGCGCGTGCTGTTTTTTTCTCAGCTTCAGGCGAATCCTTGGCTGCAGTGATCAGAATATGGCTGGCACGACGCTCTTCTTTGCTAGACAAGCGCTGCAAGTTTTGCTCGTAGTAAGACTTCACGTCTTGTTCGTTCAAAGTAATCGATTGACGCAGACTTTCAATGTCAAGAACAATGTACTCAATGTCAGCGGACTCGGAAGATTGGTATTTGTCTTTGTTTTTATCGTAATAAGCCTGCAAATCAGCATCAGAGACCGTGACTTTGCTGAGGTAGTCAGCAGCTGGGAAATTCAGAATTTGCACTTCTCGTCTTTGCATGAAAGCGTTCATGGCCGTTTGCGTTTGCGCAGAAGTGGCGTATGCAGATGCTTGAACACCTTGAATGACTTGGCGGTTGGACAAATCTGCACGAACTTGCATTTCAAACATTTCTGGCGTCATGCCTTGTGAAGCGGCCAGTTGTTTGTAGCGCTCCATGTCAAGCTTGCCATCAGCATTGCGCAGAGCCGCAATGGCAGGGCTTTGCTGTAACTCGCGCGCCAAACGTGTGTCGCTGGCCACCAACTGCAATTTTTGAGCCGCTGCCGAAATGACCTGGTCACGAACCAAACGCTCTAACGTGGCGTACTTGGCTTCTGCAGTGTCAAACAACTTAGCATCAATATTGGGCATGGACGCCCGAATTCGATCGACTTCGCGCTTGTGTGCGGCGTCCCAATCGCTTTGGTTGATTTTGTTCCCGTTGACTTTGGCAACCACGGCACCCTTGTCGTTGAAACGACTGTAGCCTTCAAGACCAAACAAAACGAAGGAAGGAATGATGAGCAGGAACAAGATGCCCATCATGATCTTGGTGTTGTTTCGGACAAAATCAAACATGTGAGAACTCTCTGTCTATTAACGCTGTAAATGTCACAAAAAGACAAAAGGCGAACAACCTGTTCGCCTCTGTTTGGGGGTGGTGGGTGCTGACGGGGTCGAACCGCCGACCTACGCCTTGTAAGGGCGCCGCTCTACCGACTGAGCTAAGCACCCCCCCTAATCAAAGATTAATTCAAGGCGTCTTTTAAAGCCTTACCTGGACGGAACTTAGGCACCTTGGCAGATTTGATTTTGATGGCTGCACCTGTACGTGGGTTGCGACCAGCGCGAGCAGCACGCTTGGTGACGGCGAATGTACCGAAACCAACCAAAGCGACAGTGCCGCCTTTTTTCAATGTGGTGCGAACGGCGCCAATGGTGGCTTCCAATGCACGACCAGCAGCCGCTTTAGAAATGTCTGCTTGTTTGGCAATGTGCTCAATCAATTCAGTTTTGTTCATACAAAGAACCTTAGAAAAAATTAGAGACCTCAATTTTTGAGTGACTCATGATTGTTAAAATTTTTTTTGAAGTTAAAAAAACTTCCGAGACAAAAACATTGTCGCCGCAATGAATTTGTTGACCTCAATTTAAACAGACAAAACGCGCCTGTCAAATGAATTTGTGTCTAGAAACCGCAATGCGACACGAATTCTAGACGCAAACTGAATGTCTGCAAGGGGCTTCGTGAAAAAAAATTTTGGGATCTAACAACTAGATCCCAAAAGTTCTCATAAAGCTGCAGCAATGGCTTTTCCAACGTCTTGCGTATTAGCAGAACCCCCAATGTCTGCAGTGCGTGGCGCACCACTATTGGGTGCCAATACTTTTTCAATGGCAGCCAAAATGGCATCGTGGGCAGGCTTGCAACCCAAGAATTCCAACATCATGGCGCCGCACCAAATTTGACCGATGGGGTTTGCAATGTTCTTTCCTGCGATGTCTGGTGCAGAACCATGAACCGGTTCAAACAAAGAGGGAAATTTGCGATCTGGATTGAGGTTGGCACTGGGAGCAATGCCAATCGTGCCTGTGCAAGCTGGACCCAAATCGCTCAAAATGTCACCAAACAAATTACTGGCCACCACCACATCGAAAAAGTCGGGGCGTTGCACAAAGTGCGCCGTCAAAATATCGATGTGAAATTTGTCAACATGGATACCCGGATAGTTCTTGGCCATTTCGACAACACGCTCATCCCAATAAGGCATGGTAATGGCAATGCCGTTGGATTTGGTGGCACTGGTGAGGTGCTTCTGAGGGCGAGTCTGCGCAAGTTCAAAGGCGAATTTCAAGACACGATCGACGCCAATGCGCGACATAACCGTTTCTTGCATCACAATTTCACGTTCGGTACCAGGGTACATGCGCCCGCCAATGCTGGAGTACTCACCCTCGGTGTTTTCGCGCACGATGTACATGTCAATTTCACCGGGCTGTCTGGGCGAGCCATCTCTTCGCACCACGGGTGCAATGATGCCCGGCATGAGCCTAGCAGGACGCAAGTTGATGTACTGATCAAACTCACGGCGAAACAAAAGCAAGGAGCCCCACAAAGACACATGGTCGGCAATTTTGTCTGGCCAGCCCACAGCACCAAAGTAGATGGCATCGTGGCCACCGATTTGGTCTTTCCAATTGTTGGGCAGCATTTGGCCGTGCTTTTCAAAGTAGTCCCAACTTGAAAAGTCGAAATGATCAAATTGCAAATCGAGATTGAACTTTGAAGCCGCTGCTTCCATGACCCTGAGGCCCTCGGGCATGACTTCTTTGCCAATACCATCTCCAGCAATGACTGCAATGCGTTTTTTTGTCATGTTTTTTTCTCCTAAGATTTACTGAGCGGGCCTCACAACCCAACTGACGCCCCAAGCCGTGAGTGCAATACCGACCAGTGTGAAAGCAGTAATGGGCTCATCAAATAACAACCACGCCACCAAGGCCGTACAGGGCGGCACAAGGTACATCAAGCTGGTCACACTGGCAGCAGCGCCCTTCTGAATGAGCATGTACAAAAGTGAACTGCCGCCTAAGGTCAATCCTAATACAGACCACGCCATGGCGCCAATGAACTCTGCGTTGTATTGCACAGATTCAGTTTCTAACAGAGCCAAGGGAGTTGTTACAAGCAATGCCGCAAGCAATTGCACGGTATTGGCCGTTCGAACGTCACATGGCTTGACGAAGCTTTTTTGATAAAGCGTGCCCAAGGTAATGGAGAGCAACGCCATGATGGCAAAACTCAAATTGAGTGTGTTGACATGGTCTAAAGCACTGCCCTGCGTGAGTTTGTGCCAGACCACCAAAAGCAGCCCACAAAAACCCAACAACAAACCGAGCCACTGTCGGCGGCTCACCTTGTTTTCTAAAGTGCTGTCTCTGGACGAAAGCCAAATGGCAGTCAGCACGGGTTGCAGTCCCACTATGAGGGCCGACAAACCTGAGCCCATGCCCGCCTTGACCGCAGCCCAAACGCCGCCCAAGTAACCTGCATGCATGAGAACGCCAGTGACTGACAAGTGAAACCATTCCGATCGACTTTGCGGCCATTTCACCTTAGCCACGCTGATCCAAATGACAAAGCAAGCAATGGACAGGGCGTAGCGAAGTCCTAAAAAGGAAAACGGTGGTGCATTCGGCATGCCAAAACGTGCCACGATGAAACCCGTGCTCCAAATGAGTACAAAGACCGCAGGCATGGCCCGAACCCAGGCGTCGGAAGGCTCTGAGTGATTCATTTCACTCGCGCACGAATCTCAGGGAGGGCCTTTTGCATGTAATAAATCATAGACCAAATGGTCAGAATGGAGGCGATCCAGATAAGGCCAGTGCCCCAAACATGCGTGTCAATCACGCCGAACAATTGACCATTGAAAAGCAAAAACGGAATGGCCACCATCTGCACCGTGGTTTTTAGCTTGCCGACGAAATGCACCGCGACACTTTTGCTAGCGCCAATTTGCGCCATCCACTCACGCAAGGCCGAGATGGCAATTTCACGCCCAATGATGATTAAGGCTACCAAAACATGAACGCGGTGCAAGTGGACCAGCACCAAAAGAGAGGCACAGACCAAAAACTTGTCGGCCACAGGGTCTAAAAAGGCGCCAAATGAAGAGGTTTGGTTGAGCTTTCGGGCCAAAAATCCATCGAGCCAGTCTGTGGCTGCAAAAATCACAAACATGGTGGTGGCCAAAAAGTTGCGTGATTCAACGGGCAACTCAGTGTAGAAAACCCCCACTATGAAGGGAATCGCGACGATGCGCGTCCAAGTCATGAGGGTGGGAATGGTTAAAAACATGGTGGATATTGTGTCACGCATTGAAGTCAGTTTGCTGACACCAAGGCGCCATTCTCAGTGAAGTGCCTGGTAAATGCTTTCTGCCAATTCCTTGGATATCCCATCCACCGACATCAGGTCTTCAACGCTGGCGTCTTCTACGCCACGCACACCCCCAAAGCGCTGTAACAGTTTGGCGCGTTTTTTGGGGCCAATGCCCCCAATTTCCTCTAAACGCCCACCGCCCATTCGAACTTTGGCGCGTTGTGCACGCATTCCCGTGATGGCAAATCGGTGCGCTTCATCCCTGACTTGAGCGACCAGCATCAAGGCCGCTGAATCTTTGCCCAGATAAACCTTGTCTCGACCATCGGCAAAGACCAGTTCTTCTAGGCCTACTTTTCGGCCTTCCCCTTTTTCGACGCCCACAATCAAGGACAGATCGAGGCCCAAGGCTTCGAAGACTTCTCGGGCCATCGATACCTGTCCCTTGCCACCGTCAATGAGCACCAAATCTGGCATGCGGGCCTTGCGATCTGCTTCACCTGATTTGATGGCTTCGGCCAGCTTGCCATATCGCCGCATCAAGACCTGCCGCATGGCCGCGTAATCGTCACCGGGTGTGATGTCTTCAATTTTGTAGCGTCGATATTCGCTGTTTTGCATTTTGTGATTTTGAAAAACCACACAAGAAGCTTGCGTCGCTTCGCCAGATGTATGGGAAATGTCAAAGCATTCCATGCGCAAGGCATCCATGTCATCTGGCGCTAAATCGAGCGCTTCAACCAAGGCTCTGGTGCGCGCTTGTTGCGAACCCTCTTCCGCCAACAATCGGGCCAGTTGAATGGCCGCATTTTTCTCAGCCATCTCCAACCAAGATCTTCTTTGCTCTCGCGGGTTGTGTACGGCGTGGACTTTTAGGCCAGACTGCAAGGCGATGGCATCAAGCACCTTGGCATCTATTTTCTCGCTGGTGATCAATGTTGTCGGCACCGGAATGCTCAAGTAATGCTGCGCAATGAAAGCCTCCAAAACTTTCACTTCCAAAGTTTGTGCAACCGCACTGACATCGTCTTCTAATGCCGGGTTGAGCATGGCGTGGCCATCTTCCACATGCGAGGGAAAATAAGGCCGATCGCCCAAATGTCGGCCACCGCGAACCATGGCCAAATTGACACACGCCCTGCCGCCCTGCACCTTGACGGCCAAAATATCGACATCGGTGTCAGAGACGTTGTCAACCGATTGCTGATGCAGTACACGCGACAAAGCCGTCATCTGATTGCGAACTTCTGCCGCCATCTCAAACTCAAGCTTGTCGGCATGCGCCATCATGCGTTCTTCCATGGCCTTTAAGACGGCCTGCGTCTCGCCCTGCAAGAAGGCTTCTGCTTGCGCCACATCTTGCGCATACTGCGCCACTGACACCACACCCACACAAGGGCCGGAACAACGTTTGATTTGATACAACAAACAGGGCCGTGTTCGGTTTGAAAAAACAGTGTCTTCACAGGTGCGAAGTCTGAAAACTTTTTGAAGCAGTTGAATCGTTTCCTTCACAGCCCATGCACTGGGGTATGGGCCAAAGTAGCGGTGTTTTTTTTCAACGCCCCCACGGTAGTAAGCAATCCTTGAATAGTCTTCTGCTTTGACAACGGGCTTGTCTTCGATTGGTGTATCGGAAGTTGGCTTGTTGCGGCGGGTCACACCGGTGCCAGAAACTTTGAGGTAGGGATAGCTTTTGTCGTCTCGAAACAAAATATTGAACTTGGGGCTCAATGTTTTGATCAAATTATTTTCAAGCAGCAAGGCTTCGGCTTCTGAACGCACCACGGTGGTTTGCATTCGCCTGATCTTGCTAATCATGTGCCCAATGCGGGTTCCCCCATGGTCTTTCTGAAAATAACTGCTGACGCGCTTTTTTAAATTCCTGGCCTTGCCAACGTACAAAACCTGATCTTCCGCATCGAAATAGCGATAAACCCCAGGCAAGCTGGGAAGTGCGGCCACTTCGGCCAACAAAGATTCTGGGTGAACACTGGACATGGGGGCTATTGTGTCTCGAAGCGCGCGACAATATCACGCATGCAATGGGACATTTTTTGCCGCGTCATCGACAACCACGGAGATCTGGGGGTTTGTTGGCGCCTGAGTGCCGATTTGGCCTCGCGCGGTCACAGCGTCAGGCTTTGGGTCGACGATGCAAGTGCGCTTGTTTGGATGGCGCCAGATGCAACGCCCAATCCCGAGGGCCGAGCCCAGTTCAACACGACAACGGGAACCGTGGTGGTGCGGGCTTGGCATGATGCCCTCGATGTCATTGACCAGCCCTCCAACGTGTGGGTCGAAGCCTTCGGGTGCGAACTACCTGAGCACTTTGTCAATTGGGCACATCAAAGCCAAACCAGTGCAAATAGCCCCCCATGCCCCGTTTGGCTTAATTTGGAATATTTAAGCGCAGAGACTTATGTGGAAAGAAGCCACAAACTGCCCTCCCCCGTGATGAGCGGCCCCCTGAAAGGCCGAACCAAATGGTTTTTTTATCCAGGATTCAATGACAAAACTGGTGGCCTGATACGAGAGGCACGGGTTCTCGAAAAATTGAATGTCAATGAAACGACAGAGTTCGATCCATCTTGCAGCAAGCCCTGCTCTCAAAAAAGCACTCTTTTTTGTTACGAACCAGCAGCGCTGACAGAGGCCATGCAATTGGCATCCTTAAATTCGATTGGACACCAATGGCAAGTTGCACATGGGCGAGGCGCTTTGGCCTTCCAAAACGCATTGCGCACTTTGCCAAGCCATGTTGAGCGGCCTTCACATCAGTTCATCCCGCCTCTTTCTCAAACACAATTTGACCAACTTTTAAAGTCAAGTGACTTGAATTTTGTACGGGGTGAAGACTCCTTGGTCAGGGCGCTATGGGCTGGCAAGGCCTTTGTTTGGCAAATTTACCCACAAGACGATGGCGCTCACGGCCCCAAATTGAAGGCTTTTTTAGACTGGCTCGATGCGCCAGAAAGCCTACGCCGTTTTCACCTTGGCTGGAATGGACTTTCTCAAGAACCTTTGCCAGAGGTGGACCTGCCGGCTTGGCAAGCCTGCGCAATGGCTGCGCAAGCGCGTTTGGTGCAACAAATGGATTTGGTCAGTCAATTGCTTCAATTTGTTGAAGAAAAGCGCTAAGATCGTGGGCTTTGTGACAACATTGGACAGATTATGAAAGTAGCTCAAGAAATTCGCGTTGGTAACGTCATCATGCAGGGCAAAGACCCCATGATCGTTTTGCGCACAGAATACAGCCGCGGCGGACGCGGTGCGGCCACCGTTCGCATGAAGCTCAAAGCCTTGCTAAGCAACATGGGTACCGAGTCTGTTTTCAAGGCCGACGACAAAATGGACCAAGTGATCTTGGATCAAAAAGAGTGCACTTACTCTTATTTTGCCGACCCCATGTATGTTTTCATGGACACCGAATTCAACCAGTATGAAGTTGAATCCGAAAACATGGGCGATGCCTTGCACTACCTAGAAGACGGCATGTCCGTTGAAGTGGTGTTCTACGACGGCAAGGCCATCTCTGTTGAACTGCCCACCAGCGTAGAACGCGAAATCACTTGGACCGAGCCAGCCGTTAAAGGTGACACCTCTGGCAAAGTGCTCAAGCCCGCCAAAATTGCCACCGGCTTTGAAGTGCCTGTGCCTTTGTTTGTCAATCAAGGCGACAAAATTGAAATTGACACACGCACAGGCGAATACCGCAAGCGCGTTTGATCAACTTGTTTCAGTGGCCCTGGTTACTGCGCAACAAGACCTCTTAGGAGGTCTTTTTTTTTAAGGGGCAGCAGGCGTTTCCAATTTGGGGCGCAGGCGCCAAGCTTGCGGCGCGCCACTTGCCACTGCTGAACCCACAACCCAAAAGACCACAGACACCCCCACCACGGCACCAGCAGCGCCAAAAATAAGGGGCATCAAAACGCTAGAGGCATTGACCGTCATAATTCGCAAGCCCAGTGCTTCGCCCTGTCGATGTGCAGGTGTGATTTGGTACAAAGTACTCATGACCATCGGCTGAACCACACCTAAAACCAAACCCAAACAGACCGAACAAATACCCATGGCCCATGCTGAATCAACCATGGGATAAATAGCAAAGATGAGGCCTGCGCAAATCATGGCACCTGTAAGCAATCGATATTCTTGAAGGTGCCGCGCAACCAAAGGCAAGATCACCCGAATCAGGGCTGAGGCCACAGCGAAGGAACCCAAAATAGTACCAACCACCGATGCACTGAGGCCGCGTTCGTGTCCTAAGACTGGCACCACAAAGGTGTGAATGTCCCAACAAGAAGACAACAACCAATTGACCAACAGCAGGCGCTGCATGAGCGGCTCATGCAGCAAGTCCCATACACGCCCATTAGCATGCTCAGGAAGTTGAGGCGGAATGGGTTTTTCTTCAATGTTGCGAATCCATAACCACGCCAGCAGAGGAAAAAGAGTCAGCATCACAAACGTGGCGCGAAAGCCATCGGCATCAGCTGGCATGGCGCCGGCATGGTCAATCATCAAGCCCGCAAAAAATGGTCCTATGAAATTAGAAGCAGCGGGGCCAATGGCCAACCAACTGAATGTTTCTTTCAGCTGGTTGGCATCGGCTGAAATTCGGCCTACGTGCCTTTGCAAAGCAATGACAGTGATACCCGTAGCCCCTCCAGTGGCAAGGGCGCCTATGCAAAGAACAGGAAATATGGGCCAAATGACGGCCAGTCCTGCGCCAAAACAAGCCATGACCACACCGATTTGCACTGGTCGTTTCAAGCCATGTCGATCTGTGAATCGACCAGCTGGAATGGCCATGAATACTTGCGTGACAGAAAATAGCGCCAACAAAACACCCACCGCCATGGTGCTGTAACCTTGTTGAAGCGCAAGAAGCGGTGTCGTCATTCGCATACCTGTCATACAGGCATGCAGAAAAATCTGCCCAGTAATCAGCTTAGCGAGTTCACGCTTCACTGGTTTCGCCGTCACTGACATCGGCTTCATGTGGCAGCAAACCGGCCGCTTGGCCTTCAGGCAATGCTTCCACTTGGCGCAATGCGCGGTGCATCACATTGCTTCGCGTTTGCGCTTTGTCCAGCGTATTTAAGACAGTTTGCGTTTGTTCTTTGACTTTGGCCAACACGTCGCCAAACTTGCCAAACTCTGTTTTGACGGCACCCAAAACTTGCCAAACTTCGCTGGAACGTTTTTCGAGCGCCAAGGTTCGGAAACCCATTTGCAAAGAGTTCAACATGGCCATTAGGGTTGTAGGGCCTGCTAGGGTGACTCGGAAATCACGTTGTAAAGATTCAATCAGACCGGGTCTGCGCAACACTTCGGCGTACAAGCCTTCCGTGGGCAAGAACATGATGGCGAAGTCAGTGGTGTAAGGCGGCTCGACATATTTCTCAGTCATGGATTTGGCTTCTAAACGAACCCGCGCCTCCAAGGCCTTGCTGCACAGATCTGCCTGAATCACATCGGCCCGCGACTGTGCATCTAGCAGGCGCTCGTAGTCTTCATTGGGAAACTTGGCATCGATGGGCAACCAAACGGGTTCGCCATCGTCGGATCTGCCTGGTAATCGAATGGCAAAGTCGACACGGTTTTTGCTACCTGGCCGCGTCGCGTGTTGCGTTGCATACTGATCAGGGGCCATCACTTGCTCTAGCAATGAAGCCAGCTGAGCTTCGCCAAACATGCCGCGCGTTTTGACGTTGGTGAGCAAATGTTTCAGGTCACCTACACCCTGGGCCAAGGTGTTCATTTCGCCTAGACCTTTGTGCACTTGCTCCAAACGGTCGGCCACTTGCTTGAAACTTTCGCCCAAGCGTGTTTGCAAGGTGTTTTGCAACTTTTCATCGACTGTTTGTCGCATCTCATCGAGCTTGGCGGTGTTGCTTTGTTGAAGCTGCGCCAATTGCGTTTCCAGAGTGCCGCGCATTTCTGTAAGGCGTCTGGCATTGGTCTCCGATAATTGTTGCACCTGAAAGGTGAGCGTGTCAGAAAGTGTTTTTTGCAACAAAGCCAACTGTTGTGCAAACGCATCCATCTGGCTGTTTTGGGTTCGGGTGGCTTCTGCGCCTTGTTGAACCAAACTTTGCTGGAAGGTGCCTAAAGTTTGAATCAGCTCTTGGCGTCCGCCTCTGGCAGACTCGTTGATAGCGTTGCGAAGTTCTCGCTCTAGTCTCTCATTGGCGAGTTGGAGAGAGGAGGTCAATTGCACCAACTCTTCAGAAGCTTGAGAGCCTTGTCGACGTTGTCGCCATAAGGAAAACAGCAAACCTAGCGTCAAAAAACTGATTGCTATGAGAATCCAAATTAGCATGCTACTGTCCATGTGTGAATGCCGTTTGATTCAGTGTTTGATCAAGCAAGTTACTTAGGTGGAAGTAACTTGGTTAAGGGGTGTCAGAGCCTTGCCTGTGGCAATGAAAGAAACCAAATTATCAGCAGCCAGTTGCGCCATCGCCAAGCGCGTTTTGACGGTTGAGCTAGCGATGTGAGGGGTGAGCACCACATTGGGCACCGTCAACAGCGCAGGATTGAGCGCAGGCTCAGCTTCAAACACATCCAAACCCGCTGCCGCAATTTGTTTGTTCTTCAAAGCGACAGCTAGAGCTGCATCGTCCACAATGCCACCGCGAGCAATGTTGACCAAGGTTGCCGAGGGCTTCATTAAGCCTAACTCTTTGGCACCAATGGTGTGATGTGACTCAGCGCTGTAAGGTACCACCAGCATGACGTGGTCGGCTGTACGAAGAAGTTCTTCTTTGCTGACGTAAGTGGCCTTGCACGCAGACTCAAGGTCTGCACTCAAGCGGCTTCGGTTGTGATAAATAACTCTCATGCCAAATCCATGGGCAGCCCGCTTGGCAATGCCTTGACCAATGCGCCCCATGCCAATAATGCCAAGCGTGCTGCCATGTACCTCGGCCCCTGCAAACATGTCATAGCTCCACTTCGTCCACAAGCCCTGGCGCAAGTAGTGCTCGCTCTCGGTGATGCGTCTGGCAGCGGCCATGAGCAATGCAAAGCCGAAGTCTGCCGTTGTTTCCGTTAAAACATCTGGCGTGTTGGTAGCCAAGACACCCGCGGCCGTCATGGCAGGAACATCAAAGTTGTTGAAGCCTACAGCCATGTTGGCCACAATTTTGAGTTGAGGGTTGGCTTGCAAGAGTGCCACATCGATGCGTTCACTGCCCGTGGTGAGCGCACCCACCTTGCCTTGTATTTTTTGTTTCAAAACTTCAGCAGACAACACCTCGTCCGACTGGTTGCTTTCAACTTGAAAATGCTGCGAAAGCATCTCAAGCACTTCAGGAAAGATAGCCCGTGCTACCAAGATAGATTTTTGTGTCATGTTCGAAACCAAATGAACGTCATCACAATGAACAAAGGAATTAAAACGCACATAGACCAAGCCATGTAGCCAAAGAAACTGGGCATCTTGATACCGCGGTCTTCAGCAATGGCTTTCACCATAAGGTTGGGCGCATTACCAATGTAACTGTTGGCACCCATAAACACAGCACCCGCAGAAATAGCAGCCAAGGTAGGGGCCAAAGTGGTCATCAATACCTGAGCATCACCCCCAGCCGTATTGAAAAATACCAAATAAGTGGGTGCATTGTCTAGGAAAGAGCTGAGCAAACCCGTGATCCAGAAATACATCATCACATTAGGCGAACCATCGGGGTTGGTGACAGCCGACACCACAGCACCAAACGGGCCATTGACGCCTGCTTTCAACATGGCAATGACTGGAATGATGGTGAGGAAAATGCCCGCAAACAATTTGGCAACCTCTTGCATCGGACCCCAACCAAATTGATTATCGGCATGGACTTGCGTAGGAGTTAGCTTGAGAGAGACGAGGATGATGAGCAAAAGCCCTGCATCGCGGGCCATGCCTGGCAAGCCAACATCAGTGCCTGCCACATTGAAAGACACATCGGATTTCCAAAGACCGCTCATCAAGACCAAGGCCACCACACCAGCGAGCAGTACAAAATTGACTTTGCCATCAAAGCCGATTTGACGTGAATCGGGCGTTGGATCAACCGCCTGTATCTCTTCCCGCTTGTGGTAATACCAAGAATCCAAAACGAAAAATATGACCAGCAAGGAACCCATTAAAAAAAGCGATTGCGGAAAAAGATGTTGCAGAGTCCAGAAAAAATCAACGCCCTTTAAAAAACCCAAGAACAAAGGGGGATCGCCCAATGGGGTCAGTGAGCCCCCCGCGTTGGACACGATGAAGATAAAAAACACAACCACATGGGCCACATGCTTGCGGTTGTCGTTGGCCCTGATCAGTGGGCGAATCATGAGCATGGAAGCGCCGGTGGTACCCATGAAGCTGGCCAAAAATGCGCCTATGGCAAGGATGGCAGTGTTGAGACCTGGGCTGCCATGCAAATTACCGCGAATGAAGATACCGCCAGACACGGTGTACAAAGCAGTCAAGAGCACGATGAATGGAATGTATTCTGCAAACAGCGCGTGGACCAAATTCTCACCAGCCAAATTGGCGCCAAACATCACGGCAAAGGGGATGAAAAATGCCAAGGACCACACAGCAACCACCTTGCCGTAATGGTGGTGCCAAAAATGGGGCGTTAAGAGTGGCATCAGGGCAATGCACAACAAAATACCGGCAAATGGAATGCCCCACACAGCGGTCAGTTGAGCGCCATCGAAATCTGCAGCAATGGCAGCGCCCGGGACACTCAAGGAAACTAAAGAGATCAAACGCATGAGCCAATGAGAGAGTAAAGATTTCATGTCACAACACTTTCTTCAATAAATTCAATGGGCCATAGATCGACAAACCTTCAGGGACTTGGCGTAATTTCAAAAACTTGGGCAAGGTAAGCCAAATACTTCTCATCATCACACATTCCCTTGCCCGGAGAGTCAGACAATTTAGCCACAGGTTGATCGTTGCAGCGGGTCATTTTGATCACAATTTGAAGAGGCTCATAGCCCAAATCGTTGGTCAGATTGGTACCAATTCCAAAAGCCAGCATACAGCGGCCATTGAACTGTCTGAACAGCTCAATGGTCTTGGGTACCGTGAGACCGTCACTGAAAATGAGTGTTTTAGTCAGCGGGTCGACCCGATGAGTACGGTAGTGCGCAATCATTCGTTCGCCCCACATAAAGGGGTCGCCACTGTCATGACGAGCACCGTCGAACAGTTTGCAAAAATACATGTCAAAGTCGCGCAGAAAGGCATTGAAGCCATAAACATCGCTCAGAGCGATGCCCAAGTCGCCTCTGTATTCGCGGGCCCACGATTCAAAGCCAAAGACTTGACTGTCGCGCAGCCTAGGTCCCAAGGCTTGGCAGGCCTGCAAATATTCATGAGCCATGGTTCCCAAGGGTGTCAGGCCCAGCGTGTATGCAAAATACACATTGCTGGTACCCGCAAACTGACCCGCCTGGCCAGACCCCAAGCGCCCCGTCAAAACTCTTAGGACCTCTTCATGCCAAGCTCTTGAAAAACGGCGACGTGTGCCGTAGTCGGCAATCTTGAGTGCCTTTAAATCATCCGCCTGCAATTGCTTGATTTTGGTGTCCAGTCGTTGCCGGCCTTCCATCAAATCAGGGAGTCGCTGCGTATTTCTGAAATAAACTTCGTTGACGATGGCCAACACTGGAATTTCAAACAAGATGGTGTGAAGCCAAGGTCCTTGGATGATGATTTCAATTTCACCCGTCAAACTGGGTGTGACTTGGATGTATTTTTCGTTCAGTCGAAACAAACCCAAAAAATCTACAAAGTCACTTTTGACAAATCGCAAAGAACGAAGGTACGCCAATTCGTCTTCTTTGAAATGCAAACTACACAGTGATTTGATTTCGCTGCGAATTTCATCCACGTAAGGCGCTAGCTCCACACCAGGATTGCGACACCGAAATCGATATTCCACTTGTGCACCTGGAAACTGATGCAGCACCACCTGCATCATGGTGAACTTGTAGAGGTCTGTGTCCAGCAAACTGGTAATGATCATGTCAAAAGGGGCTTATTGATAGGGTTGACAGAAGTGTACGTGAAGCAAGTCAATATAGAGGCTAAGTGGTATCAGGATAAACGTGGTGATCAGGTTCATTTCAGTCCTGAATCACCCCGCCTGACAAGGTCATCACCTTATCCGCCATGCCAGTCAGGGTCTGGTTTTGCTCAGCAATTAAGAATGTATAACCCTGCGCCTTTAGCGCTACCAAAGCCCGCGCTATGGCCAGAACCAAAATGGGTGCAATGCCCTCACAAGGCTCATCCAAAATCAGCACATCGGCCTGCGTCATCAAGGTTCTGCCAATGGCCAACATTTGCTGCTCTCCCCCACTCATTTGTGAGGCGGGTCTTTCAAGCATGCTTGACAAGCTTGGAAACAATTCCAAAACTTCTTGTAACTGCAGACCAGGCTGTCCATGAGGCCTGTGTTTAGGCTGGTTGGGCGTGGCAATTTCTAAATTTTGACGAACTGTCAGAGCAGAAAATAGTCGGCGATATTCAGGCACATAGCCCAAGCCCTTGAGGGATCGCTCGTGCGGCTTCAATGAATGCAAAGCTTGGCCTTGCCAAAGCAAGTTACCCGTCGACTGCGGCATCAGGCCCATGACGGCTTTAAGCAAGGTCGATTTTCCAGCACCATTCAAGCCTCGAATCAACAGCATGTTGCCTCGAGGTACAAGCAATGACACATTGAACAAGACTTGGGCTTGTCCATAACTGGCATTGAGGTTTTGAATCTCAAGCACGAACAGGCTCCTTGTTCAGAGAAAAGGATTGACCTAAATATCTTTCACGCACCACTTGATTGGCAGCCACTTCTTGCGGCGATCCTTGCGCCACCAGTTGACCATCGATCAAGACCAAGACACGATCGGCCACACCAAACACCGCGTCCATGTTGTGCTCGGTATACAAAATCGTCGCACCCAAATGGGCCACGCGTTTGACGCGCTCCATCATGTCGGTTCGCTCTTCAGGTGCAAGTCCCGCAGCGGGTTCATCGAGCAACATCAGACCCTGACTGGCGTCGGGCAACCCTGCCATGGCCATGGCCAATTCCAAACGTTTTTTGCCACCATACGAAAGACTTGCAGCAGGCGATCGAAGCATCTCTTCACCCAAATCGTTCAATCCGGCTTGTGATATCCAATGCCTTGCTTCATCAAGCAAACATTCATCCAAGAGGTCTCGCATTGAAACGCCACGCGCAGCCTGTAAGACCAATTGCAAATTTTGAAGGACTGTGAGCGCTTCAAACACTTGTGCCACTTGAAAAGTTCTGGCCACACCCAAGCGGGATCGCATCTCAACCGTTGACTGCTGCAAATCATGCCCACGCCACACAAGGCTTCCCGCTAGTGCTTTTTGTTGGCCCGCCAAACAAGCAAAGCAGGTTGACTTGCCCGCGCCATTGGGTCCGATCAGGGCCACACATTCACCAGCTTGTAGCTCAAAGCTCACGCCCCTGAGCGCTTGGACACCACCATAGTTTTGCCGCAGTCCATCGACTCTCAAGACGGTTTTCATAGGGCTCTACTACCAGTGTGTTTTTCAAATTTTCTGAGACCCAAAATTCCCTCGGGTGCAAAGACCATCAACAGCATGATGAGCAGGCCCAAACTGCCTCTCCAATATTCGAAGTGACGCCCTATTTCTGAGCCCACTCCCACCAAAAATAGACTGCCTGCAAATGCACCCCAAAGCTGATGCACCCCACCCAATAAAACAACCATCAGGGCATCTACTGAATTGGAAACAGACGCCACAGCAGGGAAGACAGCGCCTTTGCTCATGGCCCACAAAGCACCCGACAAACCCGCCAAGCCAGCGCTCATTAAAAATACACGCTGGTTCAAGTTGGCGACATTCAGTGCGCTGGCTTGCGCCCTTTGAGGCGCATCGCGCCCAGCCTGCAAGGCTGCTCCAAAACTAGATTGAATCAGTCGAGAGAATCCGAACAAAGTCACAAAGCACAACAAAATAAGAACAACTTGAAAAATCCAACGCGACATGCTGTCAAAAAATTGCAAGCCAATCAAACCGTTGTCGCCTCCCGTGAAGGACACCCATTGACTGGCAGTGGCCCACACCATTTGGGCAAAGGCCAATGACAACATGGCCAAATAAACGCCCGTACTGCGCTGAAGTAATTTACCCATGCAAAGCGCCGCTAAGAAAGCAGCCATCACACCCACCAAGGCGGCCATGATCGCATTGAAGTGCCAATGCAAATGACTTAATGCCGCAGCATATGCACCAAGGCCAAAATAAGCTGCATGGCCAAAACTGACCCATCCTGACAAGGCCATCATCCACTGCAAACTCAAACCAAAGAGCATCATGATGAGCACATTTTCCAAGACACTTTGCGTGTATTCACCAGCAGTGAGCAGGACGATGCCGCTAGCGGCCAATACCATCCAGCCTATCCATTTGAAAAATTGATTGTCACCACCCAATTGAAATGGCGTGACCTTTTCGCGGGGCGCCGCACCTGGCAGTTCTCCCATCAAGCCTTGGGGCCTGACCGCCAGCACCAAGGCCATGGTTAAAAACACCAAGACCAAAGTGGCCTGCGGAAAAAAGTGTATGCCAAAAGCATGCACACAGCCAATCAAGATGGCTGCAAAAAAAGCGCCAGCAATGCTGCCCAGACCGCCCATCACCACCACCACAAAAGTCTCGACCACCATTTGCAAGTCCATTTGCAAATTAGCAGGTTCTCTTGGCAATTGCAAAGCACCTGCCAAACCTGCAAGGCCACAACCCAAAACCACCACACTCAAAAGAAGCGGTGCTGGATTAACACCCAAGGCATCCAGCATATCTCTGTCTTGGGTGGCAGCACGAACGCGCTGTCCCCACTTGGTTTGAGTGAGCAGGAGATGCAACGCACCCCACACAACAGGACCCAAACAGAGCGTCACAATTTGCCATTGAGGAAAGAAATCTTCGCCCACTTGAACAGCACCCTTTAGACCCGGAAAACGCGGTGCAAAAACTTCACCAGGCCCCAAAGCCCAAAGCAAAACGTCGTGAATGACCAAACTCAAACCAAAGGTGGCCACCAAGGGATATAGCGGTGGCGAATGGCGCAATGGCCGAAACAAGAAAACTTCTGTGAAGCCGCCTAACAATGCAGCCGAAGCTGCACCCAACAACATGGCCAACAGGTAAGTAATGCCATGCTCAGACCAAGCAGGCAGCCATTGGGTGACTAAGGTGCCAGCGACCAATGCGCCCAGCATGTAAAAACTGCCATGCGCAAAATTGACAATCCGGGTGACGCCAAATACCAGCGTCAAACCCGCAGCCATGATAAAAAGTGTGCTTGCGTGGCTTAAGCCATTCAAACACTGAATGACCCAAAAACTCATTCAATCCAATGCGTGAAGGTACTGGCGTCGACGCGCGTGGTCTTGAACGTATTGACCAGTGCAGCCTCATCGGCGTAGCCCAATGACATACCGCACACCATCATTTCGTTTTCACCCGCACCCACATGTTTGTAAATGATTTTTGAAAAATTATTCCAAGCAGCTTGCGGGCAAGTGTGCAAGCCACGGGCTCTTGCTGCCACCATCACGTTTTGCAAGAACATGCCGTAATCAAGCAAACTGCCGCGGCCCATGACTTTGTCTAAAGTGAAGATCAGGCCTACGGGTGCACCGAAAAATCGGAAGTTTTGTTGGCTCTGCAAATGCATTTTTTCTTTGTCGCCCTTGCCTATTCCCAGCACACCGTACAAACCAAAGCCACACTCACGGCGTCTGTCGATATAGGGGCTCACCCACTTGCTTGGGTAGTAATCGTATTCTTCTGCATGCTCAGCGGCCAATGCAGGATTGGCAGCCATGGCGTTGTGTGCTTCACAAACTTCGCTTACCAATCTATCTTTGGCAGCGTCCTGCAACACATAAACTTTCCAAGGTTGCGTATTGGTTCCGCTAGGAGAACGCGCGGCTACTTGCAACAAATCCTCCAACACAGCCTTCTCCACCGGTTTGTTCAAATATGCTCGTGTAGAAAATCGGCTCAAGATGGCCGCATCCACGCTGTCAGGGTCAGAGATGACCGTGCTCACTTGGGTTGTTGTCAGTTCTTTCATGAGAGTTGCTCCAGGACTTTGATAAATGATTCAGAAAGGGCTTGCGGTCTGCGAGTTTGTTTGTCCACATAGACGTGAACAAAGTGCCCGCGGGCCGCAGTGAGTGGCGCATCTTTTGCAAACAAGCCCACTTCGTATTTCACGCTAGATGTGCCGCGATGCGCCACCCTAATGCCAGCCTCGATGATCTGGGGAAATGCCAGCGGTGCAAAATAATTGCACTGCGTTTCTACCACCAAACCAATGGTTTCACCTTGGTGAATGTCCAACACGCCCTGCTCAATCAGGTGCGCATTGACCGCCGTGTCAAACCAACTGTAGTAAACAACATTGTTCACATGGCCATACACGTCGTTGTCCATCCACCGGGTAGTGATGGGGCGAAAAGCGCGGTAGTCACTTCGGGGCTTCGCTTGCGGTTTGGTACTGTCCATTTTGGAATTGTGTGATGCTTTGTCAGAAGCCTCGATTTTGCCAGTGAAGCCAGTGCAAATGCGCCAAGCGCCATGTGTTCATTTGCACCGCCACGGTCGTCTCTAAGTCATGGCCATAGCCACCCCCCATGCAAATGATCATGGGTATTTTTTTGTCACGAGCGCAATCAAACACCCTTTGATCTCTGGCCGCCATGCCCGCCTCCGTCAGTTTGAGCCTGCCAAGCCGGTCTCCCTCATGGGCGTCTGCACCTGCCAAATAGATTAAAAAGTCGGGCGAAAAGCGATTCGATGCCTGCTCAAGGGCTTGATCCAAAGCCTCTAAGTAAGCTGAGTCTGAACAACCATCAGGCAAACCCACATCCAGGTCGCTGCTGACTTTTCTAAAGGGAAAGTTCTTTTCGCCATGCAGAGACAAGGTAAAAACACTGGAATCTGAGGCAAAGATACTGGCTGTGCCATTGCCTTGGTGGACATCCAAATCGACCACCATGACCTTGAGAGTCTGTTTTGAAACCCGAAATTGCTCCATCTGGAGCACCCTGGCCGCTACGGCAATGTCGTTGAAAACACAAAATCCACCCCCTTGCGCCGCACTGGCATGGTGTGTGCCACCAGCCAAGTTGCCCGCAATGCCCTCTTTCATGGCCACCCTGGCTGCGGCCACAGAAGCGCCCACCGATCGAAGCGACCGCTCTGCCATGGCCGGCGTCCAAGGAAAGCCAATCTCCCTTTGGGCTTGCGGACTCAGACTTCCCGATTTAACAGCCTGAACGTATTCAGGGGAATGCGCCAAGGCTAACTCGCCGTCCGAGGCTGCGGGCGCCTCCAGCATTTGCACCTCTTGAATGGCAGCGGCCATTTTGTTGCGCAGCATGCTGTACTTGGCCATGGGAAAGCGATGTCCCTCTGGCAAAGGCAAAACAAAGTGGTCGGAGTAGAAAGCTTTCATGGCTGAATTGTGACCTTTTCGCATGGATTCAATTTCTAGAACGCCGACTCTAAAATGCTGCATTGCAACAAAAACCCCTTGTAATTGGTTTCAGGGCCCCTAAAATCCAACACATGCTGCACTGCAACAAGATGTTAGGCCAAGCAACAAGCAAAGCCGGTTCAGAGCAGTCCCTTGAGACTTTTAGACTTTTAACTTTTTTAAATTAACGGAGAAATCATGATGACTACAGAACAAATCGTTGCTTCACACAAAGCCAATGTCGAAACCCTTTTCGGTTTGACATCCAAAGCCTTCGAAGGCATGGAAAAATTGGTCGAGTTGAACTTGACAGCCACTAAAGCTGCCTTGAGCGAGTCAGCTCACAGCACCAAAGCTGCATTGAGCGTGAAAGACGCTCAAGAATTGATGGCTTTGCAAGCCAACCTGTTCCAGCCATTGGCTGAGAAAACAGCTGCTTACAGCCGTCACCTCTATGACATCGCTTCTGGCACTTCTAACGAATTCACAAAAGCTTTGGAAGCCCAAACAGCTGCTGCGCAAAAGCAGTTCGCTAACTTGGTTGACTCTACAACTTCAAACGCTCCTGCTGGCTCTGAGACAGCTGTTGCCATGATGAAAAGCGCCGTAAATGCCGCTAACAATGCTTACGAATCAGTGCAAAAAGCTGTGAAGCAAGCCACTGACATGGCTGAAGCCAACATGGCTGCTGTGACCAACACAGCTGTTGCAACTGCTAAGACAGCTGCCAAAAAGCGTTAATCAACGTGCTCTGAAAAAGGCCTGATTCGCTCTGGCCTTTCTCTGACAAAAAAGCCGGTTTCAAAACCGGCTTTTTTGTTTCTGACTTTCAAGCCCTTTTCAAGGCTTCGCGGCATAGCCACTCAAGATTTGTTTTAGCTTTGGCATGGCTTTGAGCATCGCCTCCCTGCCCGCCTCGATGGACTTGCGCCTTGCCGCAAAGTCAGCACTCTTCACACCCATCAATGCTGGTTTGACCACCACATCGGCATCTTTCAACAAAACAGTGTTCAAACTTTTGCCCATGATGTTGAAGGTCTGCATCAATATTTGAAACGTATCCGATGCGGGGCTGCCTTCGGGGTCAGTGGAAATATCAACGGCAATGATCACATTGGCACCCATTTCACGCGCCTGCCGAACTGGAACCGGTGCAACCAAGCCACCATCCACATACTCTCTGACTCCAATTTTTACGGGTTGAAACACAGCAGGCACTGCGCTTGAGGCCCTCACAGCTGAGCCGGTGTTGCCTCTTTGAAACAGCATGGGTTCGCCGTTGTGCAGGTCAGTGGCCACAATGCCCAAGGGTATTTTCATTTGCTCAATCAAGCGCCCGCCCACTTGTGTATTCACGTAGCGCGCCAAGGCTTCGCCTCTTAGCGCGCCCCGATTCAGAATGGGCATCATCCAATCCGTAATTTCCGCTTCTTCCATGGTCTCGGCCACACGCCTGAGTTGGGTGCTGTTTTTGCCACTGGCATACAAAGCGGCGACCAAACTGCCAGCGGACGTACCGACAACCAAGTCGGGTTGAATGCCAGCCTCCTCCAAAACTTGTATCACTCCCACATGTGCAAATCCTCGCGCAGCACCGCTTCCCAACGCCAAACCCAAATTCAAAACTTTTAGAGGTACAACAGGTTCAATCAAGATGGGGACGGCAGGCGTTGTGCCTGTCGAAGTTGACTCAATAGCACCAGGCGTTTTGACAACATTTGCATCTGGCGCTTTGACACTGGCACAGCCTGTCAAAACAATTACACCGATCAAACTCATGCGGCACGCAATCAGCTTGAGCACATCTGGCCAAACAGGAATTGGCCCTGAGGCCCATGACTTCACTTGCATAATGTCGAATCTAATTTTGAAATACATTGGTTTTAATGGAACACCTTCAACAAACAACTTTGCAGCCTTGGCCAAAGTGGTTCATTGCGATGGGCGCCTTCATGGCAGCCCTGTCGGTCATTGCGTCAGCTTACGCTTCGCATGGCAACAGTTTAATCGGCAGTTCACCCGCCATGGTCCAAGCGAGCTTGAACTTGCTGCAATTTCATTCAATTGGTCTTATTTTGGTGGGCATCTTGGGACAATCTAGGCCAAGTGAAAAACGCCTGCTGGCAGCAGGCGTTTTGTTCTTGCTAGGTTGCTTGATGTTTTCGATCAACATTCTGATACGCGCATGGTATGACGTCCAAACTTTCAGAAGCTTGGTGCCATGGGGTGGCACCTGTTTCATCCTAGGATGGTTGGCATTTGCCTTGGCATATGTTCGCAAAAGCCCGCAAACTGGCCCACAACTTAAGCCGCCACCGGCGTCCGAATCAGGTGATCAAACGCACTGAGTGCCGCTTTGGCACCGTCGCCAGCTGCAATCACAATTTGTTTGAATGGCACCGTGGTGCAATCGCCCGCGGCAAACACGCCGGGCACATTGGTGTGACCTTTGGCATCGACCACAATTTCACCAAACTTAGACAGCGCTACGGTGTCCTTTAAGAACTCGGTGTTGGGAATCAAGCCAATTTGCACAAACACACCTTCCAAGGCAATGTGCTGCTCTTGGCCTGACACACGATCCTTAAAGCCAATGCCATTGACCACGCTGCCGTCACCTGTAATTTCGGTGGTCTGAGCGTTGGTGTGCACTGTCACGTTGGGCAGGCTTTTCAGCTTGTTGACCAACACGGCATCCGCTTTGAGCTGGTCGGCAAATTCAATCACGGTGACATGCGCCACGATGCCTGCCAAATCGATGGCGGCTTCAATGCCAGAATTACCACCGCCAATGACGGCAGTGCGTTTGCCTTTGAACAAGGGGCCATCGCAATGCGGACAATAGGCTACGCCTTTGTTTTTGTATTCTTGCTCGCCGGGCACATTGACATTGCGCCATCTGGCGCCAGTCGACAAAATAACCGTGTGGGCTTTCAAGACACCCCCATTTTCCATTTGCACTTGAATCAGACCGCCCTCTTCTTCAGCCGGAATAATTTTTGCAGCGCGCTGCAAATTCATGATGTCAGCACCATAGTGACGCACTTGGGCTTCCATGTCTGCGCCGAATTTAGGACCATCCGTTTCTAAGACGGAAATGTAGTTTTCAATGGCCATGGTGTCGTTCACCTGACCACCAAACCGTTCTGCTGCTACACCTACGCGAATGCCTTTGCGTGCGGCATAAACGGCGGCTGCAGCGCCAGCAGGACCACCGCCCACGATCAGCACATCGAAGTTTTCTTTGGCATTGAGTTTGGCGGCTTCGCGGTCGGCAGAACCCGTGTCAATTTTGGCAACAATTTCTTCCACCAACATACGGCCTGAACCAAACACCCTGCCATTCAAAAACACCATGGGTACGGCCATGATTTCCCGCTCGGTCACTTCTTGCTGGAAGGCGCCGCCTTCAATGACCACGGTCTTTACTTTGGGATTGAAAATGGCCATGAGCGACAAAGCCTGAACCACGTCAGGGCAGTTGTGGCATGACAATGACATGTAGACCTCAAAGTTGAAATCGCCATCGAGCGCCTTAATGGCGTCAATCACGTCAGCTTCTACTTTAGGGGGATGACCTCCGGTCCACAACAAAGCCAACACCAAAGATGTGAACTCATGTCCCAGTGGCAAGCCAGCAAAACGAACGCCTTGCGTTTCACCTTCGCGGACCACTACAAATGATGGCGTGCGCGCATCTGTACCCGATGTATCCAAACTCACCTTGTCTGACAAACCCACAATGGTTTCGAGCAAGGCGCGCATGTCCACCCCGGTCTCGCTGTCGTCCAATGTGGCAATCAAGCGGATGGGGTTTCTCAGCATGCCCAAGTAGGTTTGTAATTGCGATTTGAGGGTGTCGTCTAACATGGTATTTTTTCCTAATGCAATTTCAAATTCAAGTCGGTGCGCTGCACAGGCTTACTGTCAACGCCCTGAGATTCAGGGCGTTGAACTTTTCACTGATATGTCCTAAATTAGATCTTGCCGACCAAGTCGAGTGAAGGTGTCAAAGTCTTAGCGCCTTCTTTCCACTTAGCAGGGCAAACTTGACCAGGGTTGGCTGCTGTGTACTGTGCGGCAGTCAACTTGCGAAGTGTTTCAGAAACGTCACGGGCGATTTCGTTAGAGTGCACTTCCATGGTCTTGATGGTGCCTTCTGGGTTGATGATGAAGGTACCGCGCAAAGCCAAGCCTTCTTCAGCAATGTGCACGCCAAACGCGTTGGTGAGGGTGTGTGTCGGGTCGCCCACCAATGGGAACTTGGCTTTGCCCACGGCAGGTGAAGTCTCGTGCCACACTTTGTGTGAAAAGTGAGTGTCTGTGGTCACGATGTAGACCTCGGCACCGGCCTTTTGGAAAGCCGGGTAGTTGTCAGCAGCGTCTTCAATTTCTGTGGGGCAATTGAAGGTGAACGCAGCTGGCATGAAGATCAAAACAGACCACTTGCCCTTAAGGCTGGCGTCTGAAACTTCAATGAACTTGCCGTTGTGGAAAGCTTGGGTTTTGAAGGGCTGAACTTGCGTGTTGATAAGTGTCATGGTGTTACCTTGAGGATGGTTTTAAAAAAATGTTGAATGAGAAAACTCATTGAGGCCTATCGTAAACCCTAATAGCGACAACCCTGATTGGGATTACTTATGAGTGCGATAGTTTTCATTTGAATCCCCATTGCATAATTGACGTTAACGTAACGTCAACTCATCAAGGCAAGGGGAATTCATGGACATCCAAGGCAAGGTTTTCATTGTGACGGGCGGCGCATCGGGTCTAGGCGAAGGCACAGCCCGCATGTTGGCAGCCCATGGCGGCAAAGTGGTCATTGCGGACATGCAAGCCGAAAAAGGCGAGGCCATCGCCAAAGAATTGGGCGGTGCTTTCGTCAAGTGCGACGTTAGCAACGAAGCCGACGGTCAAGCTGTGGTTGCCAAGGCTGTGTCGCTTGGCAAATTGGTCGGCTTGGTGAATTGTGCTGGTATTGCCCCTGCCGAAAAAACAGTGGGTAAAAATGGCGCGCATTCACTGGCGGTATTTAGCAAAACCATCACCGTCAATTTGATTGGCAGCTTCAACATGATTCGATTGGCCTCTGAGGCCATGTGCAAAAACGAACCTGAAGCCACAGACGAACGCGGTGTGATGATTTCCACAGCCTCAGTGGCGGCCTACGATGGTCAAATTGGGCAGGCGGCTTATGCAGCGTCTAAAGGCGGCGTGGTGGGCATGACCTTGCCCATTGCGCGCGATTTAGCACGCAACGGCATTCGCAACATGACCATTGCACCTGGCATTTTTGGCACGCCGATGGTGTTTGGCATGCCTCAAGAAGTACAAGACGCATTGGCAGCGGCTGTGCCCTTTCCTAGCCGTCTAGGCACACCCCATGATTACGCCAAGTTGGTGAAACACATTTTGGAAAATGACATGCTCAATGGTGAAGTGATTCGTTTGGATGGTGCCATTCGATTAGCCCCCAAGTAAGCACTCAGATCAATACGTTTGACCCAGCTGGCCCAAGATGGCTGGGTTTTCCAAGGTGCTGATGTCTTGCGTAATTTCCTCGCCTTTGGCCAAGCTGCGCAGCAAGCGGCGCATGATTTTGCCGGAGCGAGTCTTGGGCAAGTTCTCGCCAAAGCGGATGTCCTTGGGTTTGGCAATGGGGCCGATTTCTTTGGCAATGTGATCGCGCAATTGTTTGGCAATGGCCTTGCCTTCGTCGCCTGTGGGCAAGGGGCGCTTGAGCACCACAAACGCACAGATGGCTTCGCCTGTGGTTTCATCGGGACGACCCACCACAGCCGCTTCGGCCACCAACTCGGTGCAACTGACCAAGGCCGATTCAATTTCCATGGTGCCCATTCGGTGACCTGACACATTCAACACGTCGTCAATGCGACCTGTGATGGTGAAGTAACCAGACTCAGCATCGCGAATGGCACCATCGCCAGCCAGGTAATACTTGCCTTGAAAGTCGGCTGGGTAGTAGCTTTTTACAAAGCGATCGGGGTCACCCCAAATGGTGCGAATCATGGATGGCCATGGACGCTTGACCACCAGAATACCGCCTTGGCCATTGGGCATGTCTTTGCCCGTTTCGTCCACGATGGCGGCTTGAATGCCAGGGAAAGGCAGTGTGCAAGAACCAGGCACCATGGGCGTCACACCAGGCAGTGGCGTGATCATGTGGCCACCGGTTTCGGTTTGCCAGAAGGTGTCGACAATGGGGCAATTGCCGCCGCCCACATGCTTGTGGTACCACTCCCATGCAGCGGGGTTAATGGGTTCGCCCACAGAACCTAACAAGCGCAAGCTGCTCAATTTGTAACTCTTTGGATGCACGGTATCGTTGGCTTCAGCAGCCTTGATCAAAGAGCGAATGGCGGTGGGCGCGGTGTAAAAAATAGAGACCTTGTGGTCTTGAATCATTTTCCAGAAACGACCAGCGTCAGGGTAAGTAGGCACGCCCTCAAATACAATTTCTGTGCCGCCCAAAGCCAAGGGGCCATAGCTGATGTAGGTGTGGCCTGTGACCCAACCGATGTCTGCGGTGCACCAAAACACATCGTCTTGTTTCAAGTCGAAGGTCCACTTGGTGGTGAGGGCCGCGTGCAGCAGGTAGCCGCCTGTAGAGTGCTGAACACCTTTGGGCTTGCCTGTTGAGCCAGAGGTATAGAGCAAGAACAAGGGATGCTCAGCACCCACCCATTCTGGTTCGCAGGTAGAGGCTTGCTTGGCAACCAAGTCGTGCATCCAAGTGTCTCGACCAGCCGTCATGGCCACATCGGCGCCGCTGCGTTTCACCACCAAAACGTTTTGAATGCTGTTGCAACCGCCCAATGCAATGGCATCGTCGACAATGGATTTCAAAGGCAATTGTTTGCCACCGCGAATTTGGTGGTCGGCCGTGATCACAGCTTTGGCGCCCGTGTCTTCAATGCGATCACGCAATGACTGGGCTGAGAAACCACCGAACACCACGGAGTGTGTGGCGCCAATGCGGGCACAAGCTTGCATGGCCGCCACGCCATCAATTGACATGGAGATGTAAATGACAACGCGGTCGCCTTTTTGAATGCCGATGGATTTGAGTCCATTGGCAATTTGGCAGGTTTTAGCCAGCAATTCGCTGTATGTAATGCGTGTGATTTCACCGCCGTCGGCTTCAAAAATGAGGGCGGTTTTATTGCCTAGGCCTTTTTCCACATTGCGGTCTAGACAGTTGTAAGAGGCATTCAGGGTGCCGTCTTCGAACCATTTGAAGAAAGGCGCTTTGGATTCATCCAAAACCTTGGTGAAAGGCGTTTTCCAAGAAATAAACTCTTTGGCTAGCCGAGCCCAGTAGCCTTCGTAATCTGTTTCAGCCTCTTTACAAAGGGCTTGGTAAGCAGGCATGCCTGAGATGTGGGCATTTTTAACGAAGTCAGCACTGGGCTGGTAAAGGGTGGCGCTCATTCTGTGTCTCCTTAGGAATTTATTCGAATTACTGGTGCTGAATGTCGTGCTTGGCTCTTACAAAGCCCTGACTGACAGTATTCTTTCATATCTTGTTAAATCCGACACATTTCGGCAAATGTACGGCTTTAAAATCACCCAAACTCCTCCAAAGATCAACCATGGCTTCCAATCCCCAACCCCATCCCAAAAAAACGGACCTCCGCCCCCTGCCCAAGCTGATTTTTGCCAGCCGGTGGCTGCAACTTCCCCTTTACCTCGGCTTAATTTTGGCGCAAGCTGTTTATGTATTCCATTTTTGGGTGGAGCTGGTGCATCTTTTAGAGGCTGTTTTTGGCAGCCAAACTGCCTTACAAGCTTTGATCAATGGCATTGGTTACAAAGTTGATGCCCCCATCACTCAATTGAATGAGACCATCATCATGCTGGTGGTTTTGGCACTCATTGACGTGGTCATGATTTCCAATCTGCTCATCATGGTCATTGTGGGTGGCTATGAAACTTTTGTATCGCGCATGGATCTGGAAAACCACCCCGATCAACCAGAATGGCTGAGCCATGTGAATGCGTCTGTTTTGAAAGTGAAATTAGGTACTGCCATCATCGGCATCAGCTCCATTCACTTGCTCAAAACCTTTATCAATGCAGCCAACTACACCGAGCAAGTGCTGATGTGGCAAACCATCATCCACGTCACCTTCCTACTCAGTGCTTTGGCCATTGCCTACACCGACAAGCTGATGTCACACCACAACAACCATTGAGAGCAATCAACAAGCAGCTTTCAGGACCTGAATTCAGCAAATTTAAATAAGACTTCGCGAAAGTACGACATGACCACCCTGATCAAAGAAGAAGACCTGATTGAATCCGTGGCAGCTGCCCTGCAATACATCAGTTACTACCACCCTGCCGATTTCATCTCGCACTTGGCTACTGCCTACCACCGCGAGCAAAGCCCAGCGGCCAAAGACGCTATTGCACAGATTTTGACCAACAGCAAAATGAGCGCCATGGGCCATCGCCCCATGTGTCAAGACACCGGCATCGTCAATGTTTTCTTGAAAGTTGGCATGGACGTCAGGTTTGATAACTTCTCAGGCGGCCTGGAAGACGCCATCAATGAAGGTGTTCGAAGGGGCTACAACTACGCAGACAACATGTTGCGAGCATCGGTGGTTTCTGATCCAGAATTCGCGCGCAAAAACACACAAGACAATTCCCCGGCCGTGATCTTCACGCAACTTGTTCCAGGCAACAAGCTGGACATCACTGTGGCAGCCAAAGGCGGCGGCAGCGAAAACAAATCCAAATTGGTCATGCTTAACCCCAGCGACAGTGTCGTCGACTGGGTTTTGAAAACTGTTCCCACCATGGGTGCAGGTTGGTGCCCTCCCGGCATGCTGGGCATTGGCATTGGTGGTACAGCAGAAAAGGCCGCCCTGATGGCCAAAGAAAGTTTGATGGACGACCTGGACATGTACCAACTGCTTGAGAAATCAAGCAAGGGCGAGAAGCTCACGCAAGTTGAAAACATGCGTTTGGAGATTTACCACAAGGTCAATGACTTGGGTATTGGCGCTCAAGGTTTGGGCGGCCTTACCACGGTGCTTGATATCAAAATCAAGATGTACCCCACGCACGCCGCCAGCAAGCCTGTGGCCATGATTCCAAACTGCGCAGCCACCCGACATGCACACTTTGTGATGGATGGCTCTGGCCCCGTTTACTTGGACGTACCGTCATTAGATTTGTGGCCCGATGTCAACTGGACACCCGATACTGAAAAGAGCAAGCGCGTTGATTTAAACGCCCTGACCCCCGCAGAAGTGGCCAGCTGGAAACCCGGCCAAACTTTGCTCCTCAACGGCAAAATGTTGACGGGTCGCGATGCCGCTCACAAACGCATTCAAGACATGTTGGCAAAAGGCGAAAAACTGCCCGTCGACTTTACCAACCGCGTCATTTACTACGTGGGCCCAGTCGACCCCATGAAGGGCGAAGCTGTTGGGCCCGCTGGCCCCACGACCTCCACACGCATGGACAAATTCACCGAGATGATGTTGGCCCAAACCGGCCTGATTGCCATGGTGGGCAAAGCCGAGCGTGGCCCTGAGGCCATTGCAGCCATCCAAAAACACAAATCAGCCTACCTCATGGCGGTGGGCGGTGCGGCTTATTTGGTGTCCAAGGCCATCAAACAATCGAAGGTGTTGGCCTTTGCAGACTTAGGTATGGAAGCCATTTACGAATTTGATGTGGTCGATATGCCTGTCACAGTGGCGGTAGATTCTGGTGGTACAAGCGCACACAATACTGGCCCCGCTGAATGGCAAAAACGAATTGCCACGGGAGAGTTCAAAGGCATCAAAGTTGGCGCCAATTGAGCCCGCCCCTCTAAGTGTGGGTGGCCTACAAGGGGCTATCGGCGTTTTTGACAGCGGCATTGGTGGCCTAAGTGTTTTGAAAGCCTTGCGTGCCGAAATGCCGCAAGAGCGTTTCATTTACTGGGCCGACAGTGGCTATGCGCCCTATGGCGAGCGCAGCGACGAATTTGTCGTTGCACGAAGCCACCACATCACTGAACAGCTTTTGGCCAAAGGCCCCCTGAAGGCGGTGGTGGTGGCTTGCAATACCGCCACAGCCGTGGCCATTGAGAGTTTGCGCACCCATTACCCTGACCTGCCTTTTATCGGCGTTGAACCCGCACTCAAACCCGCGCTTGCACAAACGAAAACTGGGTGCGTGGGCGTCATGGGCACACAAGGCACCTTGAACAGCACGCGCTTTGACAACTTACTGAAGACAGTTCAAACAGATGCTTTGCCTAAGAAAGGCCATTTCGTTTTACAAGCCTGCAAAGGCTTGGCGCTGGCCATTGAAAAGCAAACTGAAAAATCTTTACACGACACCACAGAGGTAGCGCAGTTGTGTGCCAAGTACGTTCAGAGCATGGGCTCTTTTGGGCATGCAATTGCTCAAATAGACACCTTGGTTTTGGGCTGTACGCACTACATTTTTGTGCAAGAAATTTTACAAAGACTGGTTGGCCCGGATGTACAGCTTATTTCAACGGGCGAAGCCGTTGCGAAACAAACCAAACGCTTAATCACACCGGTCACTGAAGTGCCTCTCGCCCCTTCTCATTCAAACGAATCTGAAAAGATTGAACTTTGGACTACGGGCTCCTTAAGCGCACTTCAATCTGCGGCGCTTCGGTGGTTAGACCTACCGCCTGAGTCCTGCCATCAAGCTGCAGTCCAAAGCCTCTCACCACCCTGATCTAGGTGCGTGAGGTACACCCGAAGCTCAAACTCCCACTGCGCATAATCTGGTGCCATGTGATGGCACAGCTTGTAGAAAGCTTTGTCGTGCTCGCGCACTTTGAGGTGCGCCAATTCATGCACAGTAATCATTTGCAAAAATGCAATGGGAGTTTCTTTGAACAAGGCGGCCACTTTGATATCGCGCTTTGATTTCAGTTTGCTGCCTTGAATGCGAGAGGTGGTGGTGTGCAAACCCAAAGCATGTTGAATGATTTGCAGTTTGCTGTCATAACTGACCTTGTTAATGGGATCGGCCTGACGCAAAAATTCGTTTTTGAGTTCCATGACGAAGTTGTAGAGCGCGCCATCTGTGCGAATGGTGTGCGACTCTGAATGTCTAGACTTTAACCATTCACCCAAGCCAGGACCATCGATGATTTTCTGCACTTGCAACTGCAGATTGTCTGGATAGGCCTGAAGGTAGCGAAATGCAGACATGAGGCTGTCGATTAGGCTTGGGCTTGGGCCTTGCTTTGACCACGCTTAACATTGATGGGCAACAACAAAGCCAAACCGACAAGGAACAAAACAGCAGTGGCACCAATGGCCAAGCGCTGATTGCCCGAAGTGAACCAAGTGATCAACCCATAGCCCAATGGGCCCACAATGCTGGCCAGTCGAATGGCAAACGTCCACAAGCCAAAAAACTCAGCCAGACGATGGCTTGGAATGAACAAGCCCGCCATGGCCCTGCCCGTGGATTGGCTGGAACCCATGCAAACACCCGCCAAGGCAGCCGCCCACCAAAAAACTTCTTTGCTGGTGGTCAGCGCTGCCAACACACAGGTAATGCTCCAACCCACCAAAGTAATCGCCAGCGCCAATTTGTGACCGATACGATCTTGCACATACCCAAACACCAACGCGCCAAGCAAGGCCGCAATGTTCAATACAAAAATAAGGGCCATGGTTTCTTGCGGCTGAAATCCAATGACTTGTTCGGCGTAAATGGCAGCCAATGTAATGGCCACTGCCACGCCACCCTGATAGGCCACTGCACACGCCATGAGTTGAATGAAATCTTTGTACGCTTTGGCTTCTTGAAATGTTTGACGCAACTGTTGCCACTGACTTTTTGAACGCTCTCGCTCAGGTTGCGGTTTGGCATGTTCCTTGACAAGGACAAAAGTAACACATGCTGCCAGTGCATAAATGAGGGCTGTGACAATCATGGTGACCGGAACAAATTGTGCGGCAGTTTGTCCCTGTCCTTGCGCCCAAAGCACATAGCCCAAACAAATGCCCAAAGTAAGCATGCCCCCCAAATAACCCCAGGCCCATCCCCATGCACTGACTCGTCCCATGGCTTCGGGCGTGGCCAGTTCAGGCAAAAAAGCAGCCGTTAAGGATTCGCCATAAGAGAAAAAAGTGTTGGAGATCACAATGCAAATAACAGCCAAAGCCACCTGACCCGGCCCCACCCAGGCCAAGGCTGCTGTGCTGACCACGCAGGCGGCTGTAAAAGCCATGAGCATTTTTTTCTTGGCAGCGTGTCGATCGGCCCATTCTCCCAAGGCTGGCATGGTGAGCATGACAATGGCGTAGGACAAACTGAGCGCACTGGTCCAAGCCAAAGTAGCCCACTCTGCTTGTTCAGCCACGGCGCCCACAAAGTAAGCCGCAAAGACCGCCGTGATGACCACCGTGGTGAAGCCAGAATTGGCGAAGTCATACATGGCCCAGCCAAAAACTTCTCTGCGTTTTACACCTGGATTAAGCATGTCAAGTGGGCCAAGGCCTGATGGCAATTAAATTTGAATTCAGTGCAAATGGCGTGGCCGACGGCCCCCGCCATGACCACCACCTTGAGGTCCGCCGCCACCGCTGCCCCTGGGCGGTTTGCCCAGTTCGAGAGAGCTGACCAAATCGCTAAAGCGCTCGGAGAACAGCTTGTCAATTTCTTGGACCACACCACTCAGTTCTGAGCCATCAAAATGGCGCTCCATGAGGCCGACCACATCTTGCACCAGTAAATCTCGTTGGGCCTGCATGATGGATGCAGGATCGGGGCCTACGAAGAGAATGAGGAAATCATCGCGTGACTCTGCGCCGCGCGATTCATCTTCATCTTCAAACTCAGTGTCGTAAAAGGTGATTTCTAGCTGTGCACCCGCTGCCGAAATTTCGTTGATGTTCATGCAGAGATCGTCTAGCACTTGGCGAAAATCTTCGTCGCCGCGGACGGTCCAGCAAAGTTGGAGTTTGTGATCGGCAGCTTCAAAGAGAATACCAGGCTCTTCTTCGTAAAGGCTTTGTGCACCTTCAGTGAGCGATTTAGCGCCTGCGTATTTCCAAAGGGGCTTGGCGGCTTCTTGCAGTGCCTTGAAGTCCACGTCATCACGCAACAGGATTTCACCATGAACATGAATTTCAAAGGGTGCGCTGAAGGATGTCATGGCTGTTTACTTAGTCGATGGTGCCCCGGGCCGGAATCGAACCGGCACGCCCGCTATGAACGAAGCGGCGGATTTTAAGTCCGATGTGTCTACCAATTTCACCACCGGGGCTAAAGCTGTATTGTGCCTTCAAGTTGAGCTTTTTTGAAAATAAAAAGCCCTCACGAGAGGGCTTTTGTTGATTCCAAAGTGAAAACTCTGGTCTCAATGGTCAAGCAGCATTAACCACCTTTTTTGGCACGCTTGCCAGGATTCTTTTTGCTGCGCGTGGAAACGCCGCGTTCTAGGCTAACACGTTGGCCGCGGCCGGTTGTGGGTAAAGTAACGCCCGGCAAAGCCTTCAAGGGCGGTGTGTATTTGCGATCAGCTTCGGTAACAATCTTATTGCCCATCAATGGCTCCAGGAAAAAAGTTCAAGCCGATATTAGGCCACAGATTCGAGGCCTCTCTGGGTAAAGCTTCAAAATTAGCCCTCAATCATTCGTCCCATCCCGAGCTTGGCTAAGGGATTTTAGACTTCTTACCTTGGAAAAGGTGATCACTATGGCTTGAACACCAAAGCCAGCAACGACGACCAACAAACTGGTCAGGTCGGAGCCCATTTCGCCAACAAAGCCACCGAGTAAAGCCCCTATTGGCCTTGCACCTGTGCCTGCAACAATATTGATGGCCGTCACTCTGCCCATCATGCTGTTGGGCGTCACATTTTGGCGCAATGTGGTGGAGGTAATGGTCCAGATGATGGGGCCAAAGCCAAACAAGAAGTAAGACAACGCAGCCACGCCAACATAGGGCGCCCAAAGACTCAAGGCCATCACAATGGCCGCAAGCACTGAGAAAAAGGGCCCTAACAAAATAGCCACACCAAACGGCATCATTGAAACCACGCGCGAAGCCAGCAAAGAGCCCATGACCATGCCCAAGCCATAACAGGCCAATGTCAGGCCAACTTCACTGGGGTTCATGCCAATGGTGCGAATGGCATAGGGCACATAAATGGCTTGAAGCACAAACCACGAGATATTCCATGCCACTGATGTCAACAAAATGGGGCGCATGAGAGAGTTCGACCACACAAAATGAGCACCCTCTTTGATTTCCAGCCATGGATGGCGATCGGGTGCAGCTTCGCGAATCGGCTCTTGAATTTGCCTCAGAAATCCAAGCGCTGCCAGAGACAACATCAAAGACAAAACGAAAGATGTTGACCCCCCCAACCAAGCAATCAAAGCACCCGCCAATGCGGGCCCACCCGCAAAGGCCATGCTGCGGGCCAACTCCAGTCGTCCATTGGCTTGGGCCAAATGTTGGCTGCCCACCAAAGCGGGTACCAAGGAAGGTGCACTCACACTGAAACCCACTGTGCCTACAGCCGCCACAAATCCCACACATGCCAACAAGGGCACACTGATGAGGTTGAGCAACATGGCCGCGATGAGCACCATCAAGGCGCCCACGCGAAGCCACTCCGACATGAGCATGAGTTTCTTGCGAGATATGCGATCGGCAAGTAAGCCCAAAGGAATGGACAGCAATAAGAATGGCAATGATTGGACTGCGGCAATAACGCCGATCTCACCCGGCCCTGCTTGCAGCAAAAGAACTGCGACGATGGGGACTGCTGCCAACGTCAGTTGCTCAGCCGATTGCGCCATCAAGTTGGAGAACGCCAACTTGTGAAATGCTGGCGGCAATGCATTGGAATGTGAATTCATTGGCGCAATACTAACAAGAGATTTGTCTGGTATCTTCAACTTTTCACATTATCCAGTTTTGCAAAAATGCCATGAGCCTTCAATCTGTCAAAGACTTCTTTTCTGCGCGTCATATCGACATGGACATCATCGAACTTCCCGTGAGCACGGCCACAGTCGCTCTAGCTGCCGAAGCCCATGGGGTTGATCCAGGTCAAATTGCCAAGACCTTGGCCTTTAAATTGAACGACGGCCGCGTAGTGCTGGTGGTGGCCAAAGGCGATGCGCGCATTGACAACAAAAAATTCAAGGACGCATTTGGCAAAGGGAAAATGCTAGGACTCGATGAAGTTGCAGTGATCACAGGCCATCCTGTTGGCGGCGTTTGCCCGTTCGGCCTGGCATCACCGCTGCCCGTTTACTTGGATGTTTCTTTGAGAATATACAAAGAGGTGATACCTGCCGCGGGTTCAGTGAACAGCGCCGTTCGCATCAGCCCAGAAAAAATGGCAGACATTACCCAAGCTGAATGGGTGGATGTCTGCCAATCACAATGAATACTTGATTCAATCAGTCAGAAAATTTCTTATTCATCCTTGTTGGAAGAAAAGTAATCGAAGACAGCCAAGCCCAGTCCACCCATCAAAATCAGTGTGATGTCGAGCTGCGGCAATTTAAAGATGTAGGGCAGCAAGAAAGCGGCCATCAGGATCAGGCCGATGAGGCCGGTTACGCGTTGCAGGGATTTCATGCCATGTTCCTTTTGATAAATTCAGAGACCAGCCAGCGCGAAGAGCGCAACAAGCGGGCATCGTTTTGGTAAGAACCCACCGCCTGCACACCCAAGGGCAAACCATTCGACAAGGTCAGCAGCGGTAAGTTAACGCTGGGCAATCCAGCAAAGCTCCAGACGGTTTGCATGATCGGGTTGCCTGTAGAGGTCAGGCCCTTCGGGGCCGTTCCCAAAGCTGACGGACACAAAATAGCATCGTAAGTAGCAAAGTACTCGTCAAAGGCGTTCATGACGTGGAACATGCGGTCTTTGGCGATCAGGTAATCAGTGGCCGACATCGTCATGGATTTTTCGACGCGCGCACGCAGCGGCTCGCTCAGTTGATCGCGGTGATGAAGCCACTCTTTTTGCAGGCACACGCCGAGCTCAATTTCGTTGACCTTCACCAACCATGGCGAAACTTGCTTGACGATGTCGGGCAATTGCACAACTTCAACGCTATCGCCCATGTGGGCCACGAAGGCCTCATAGGCCTCCCGCGCTTCAGGCTCGACGTCATCCCACCAAGGGGTTTTGACAAAGCAAAACTTGGGTGGCAATGGAGGCTGAGACACCGCCACATCGTAGAGCCTGCGTGGACTTTGTCGCGCACTGGCGCTGTCGTGTCCGTCGTCACCCGACATGATTTCGGTGACTTTGGCGATGTCTTCCAAGTTCCGTGCAAAGACACCAATTTCGTCCAAAGAAGGCGACTGGTCTAAAACACCTGTTCGTGGCAAAAGACCCCGGGAGGGCTTGAGGGCGTAAACACCGCAAAACGAAGCAGGCCGAATGACGGAGCCATTGGTCTGAGTGCCCAGCGCCACCGGCACCATGCCCGCAGCCACCGCTGCAGCAGAGCCACTGGACGAACCGCCAGGGGTGTGTGCCAAATTGTGGGGGTTGCAAGTGGGGCCAGGATGCGTGGTGGCGAACTCGGTGGTGACGGTTTTCCCGAAAATCACCGCGCCTGCGGCACGCAAGCGGGATACCACGGTGGCGTCGCCCACAGAATAACGACCAGCATGAATGGGACTGCCGTATTCAGTCGGGAAGTCCATGGTGTCGATGATGTCCTTGACAGCCACCGGCACGCCGTACAACGGGCCAGGCAAGTGACCCGCCGCACGATCCCGCTGCAGGTTGTCCGCTTGCAAGTCCACCACACGGTCATCGCGGTGCGCAAAGGCGTGGATCGCTTGGTCTGCACCATCAACAAAAAGCCCGAGCTTGGCAGTGAACTCCTGCACCGTTTCCTGGCCGCTGAGAAGGTGCTCGCGCACCTCTAAAGCGGTTAGGTCGGATACATTTTTTGTTGGCTCGACCATCAGTTCGTCTTGAAGAAGTCGGGGTTGACCACAGACTCGTCGTTGGGGTCGCGTTCCATCTCAACCGACTGGTTGAAGAACTGGTCTGGCAAATAGGTGACCATCGCTGGGAAGACATAGGTCATGGCCAGTGTGAACAAAATGATGTACACAAAAGGCATGCACCCACTGAAGATGGTGTTCAATTGCAGACTCTTGGGTGCAACCCCTTTCAGGTAATAGGCCGACATCGCCATGGGCGGGGTTAAGAATGCGGTCTGCAGGTTCACGGCTATCAAGATACCGAACAAGATGGGGTCGATGTTGTACAAGGGCAGCAACGGCAGGAAGATGGGCACGAAGATGATGATGATCTCGCTCCACTCCAAAGGCCAGCCCAAGATGAAAATTAAGAACTGGGACAACAGCAAGAACTGCAAAGGCGACAGGTCCAATGCCATCATGAAATCCTTGACCAAATGCTCACCGCCCAAGTAACCAAAAACCGATGCGAAAGTGGCCGATCCGACAAAAAGGAAACACACCATGGCCGAAGTGCGGGCAGTGAGATAAACCGACTCGCGCAGCCGCTCCCAAGTGAAGGCTCGGTAGACAATGGCCAAAATAATGCCACCCAAAACCCCCATGGCGGCCGCTTCGCTGGGCGTGGCCAAACCAAACAAAATAGAGCCCAACACTGACATGATCAAAACAGCCAAAGGCACAAAGGCCTTCAACACCATGACAATGCTTTCCCAGACGGAGTAGTCGTACACATCTTTGGGCTTGGGACACAAAGAGGGATTGAGCATGGCACGCACGATGATGTACAGGAGGTAAAGGAAAGCCAATGTGAAACCAGGGATGATGGCCGCAGCGTACATCTTGACCACTGAAACGCTGGCTGTGGCCGCATAAACAATGAGCAAGATGGAGGGTGGAATCAAGATGCCCAGAGTGCCGCCGGCAGTAATGACACCAGCGGCCAGTTTTTCGTCATAACCAGCTTTGAGCATTGCCGGCAAAGCAATCAAGCCCATCAGGGCCACCACCGCGCCCACAATGCCGGTGGCAGTCGCAAAAAGCGTACAAGTGACCAGTGCAGCCACGGCCATAGAGCCAGGAACGCCTCGCAGGCCAACCTGCAAACTCAAAAACAATCTGTCTAGAATGTTGGCTCGCTCAATGATGTATCCCATAAAGAGAAACAAGGGTATCGATATGAGCACATCGTTGTTCATCACACTGAAAGTGTTTTGTGTAAACAGGTACAAGATGCGGTTGTCCCAGATTAACTGGTCAGGCGTGAAATAGGCGTAAAAGCCAAAGCCCATGCCCATGGCCATCATCGTGAAGGCGATCGGGAATCCGAAGAAAATAAAGACAATGAAGAGCCCCAACATTAGGAGGGCGACAAACGGATCACTCATGATTATTCTTTCTGCGCGTGTTGTTGAATCAACACTTGTTCAAGTTCTTCGACATCGCTGCCGCGCGACAACCACTCGCCAGTGCGAATGCATACCAGGCAACGCATGACTTCAGCCGCACCCGCAATGAGAAGCGTGATGCCCGCTACAAAAATGATTGACTTCAGGGGCCAAACCGGCACGCCTGCAGGGCTATTCACGCTGGACTCCAAAATGCGGATGCTTTCATAAGCGTATTGGCCGCCAGTGAACACCATGGCAAAAATGCCAGGAAAGAAAAACAAGAAATACAAAGCCAAATCCACTTTGGCTTGTGTGCGGTTGGACCAGTTGCGATAAAAGAAGTCGCCTCGAACGTGCGAGTTGCGCGAGAGGGCATAAGCCCCCGACATCATGAACAAAGCACCATAGAGCATGTAGCTCATGTCAAACGCCCAAACAGTGGGGCTGTTGAGCACATAACGCATGAACACCTCAAAACAGGTGGATGCGGCCAGGATCAATACACACCAAGAAAAGGCGTGACCAATCGACTTGTTGAGGATGTCAATCCTTCGAATCCAAACTTCCATGTGCTTTACCTATTCAGACAAAAAGAAAGGCTGCCGAGACGAATCTCGGCAGCCTTTGTATTTTAAGCCAAATTAAACTGGCAACTTGGTTTTCTGAACGTGCTCGTAGGCCATGCGGTAGTTGGCTTCGTTGGTGAAGTGATAGAAGCCCACGCGACGCGACCAGGCCTTGAACGAATCGTTCACTTCCTTGAACATGTCGACTTCTTTTTCCAGCTTTGCAGTGACGATATCCCAAGCAGCCAACTGGCCTTTGTAGACATCCGTACTGGTGCGGGAGACCTGCACCTTGTGCTTGACGATGAGCTCTTGCAAATCCTTAGAGTAGTTTTCGTGCGCCAAGGCTGTGGATGCAGTGGATGCGGCTTCAGCGGCGTACTTCAAGACTGCCTTCAAGTCGGCGGGCAAAGCGTTGTACTTGTCTTTGTTGAAAATAATTTCAAAGAATTCTTGGGCCTGGTGGAAGGAACCCATGGAGTAAAACTTGGCCACGTCTTGTGCACCAAAGCGCATGTCGGCTGTGGGGTTGTTAAATTCGAAGGCGTCAATCACACCGCGCTGCATGGCAGGCACAATTTCGCCGCCTGGCAACTGAGCAACGGCCATGCCCATTTCCTGCAACATGTCGGCAGCCAAACCAATGGTGCGGTACTTGAAGCCTTTCAAGTCGGACGCCTTTTTAGGGGGTGATTTTTTGAACCAACCCAATGGCTGTGATGGCATGGGGAAGGAGAAGAAACCAACCACATTCAGGTTCATCTTGGCGACCAATTTGTCCCAAAGCTGCTGACCACCACCTGCCTGAATCCAGCTTAAGCCGATTTCAGGGGTTGCGCCGCTCACAGGGCCTGTGCCAAACAAAGAAGCAGATTTGTTCTTACCGTACCAGTAGCCAGAAACGTGGTGACCACCGTCAAGCACGCCTTTGCTTACGGCGTCGATGATTTCAAATGGCTTAACCACAGCGCCTGCTGGCAGATATTCGATTTTCAGGCGGCCACCGGACATTTCATTGACACGGGTGACGTACTGTTGCGCCATCTCGCTGAAAATTTCGTTCGTACCCCAGGAGCCTTGCATCTTGAAAACGACGGGCGCTTGGGCGACGGCAATCATGGGCGCGCCCATCAAAGGCACTGCAACAGCAGCAGTGGCAGCTTTGCCAAAGAAGCGGCGACGGCTGGAAACGGTGCTTTCGCTGTCGGTTGATTGAACGTCTTGTTGAACTGTGGTCATGTTGTCTCCTGTTAAACTTTAGAGGGCAAAAATTGCAATGCAAAAAATAATAATTATGCACTAGGCCAAAAGACGAGATGTCAGTGATAACCCTAGAACGCCTCAAGATCAAACTCAATTCGCGACAGCGCCATGACATCACTTCAAGAAGCAATTCAATTCATTGAAAAGTCCGAGACCCCTTGGTCTCGTGACAACTCAGCACCATGGGGTATTCATGATGCTGATCCCCCGCCCTACAACCGCTTGTATGGCCCGGTTCATGGTCGTGGTCCTGTGTCTGGCGTTCTGTTTCAAAAAAACCAGTTGCTCGCAAAGTGGGGCCAAGCCCACAAGGCCGACCTTACTTTCAGTGTGGCCAAAACCTATTTGGCTTTGTTAGCAGGCCTTGCATTTGATCAAGGCCTGATTAAAGACGTTCACACCCCTGTGGTTCAACAATGTCCTGGCATTGGTTTTGAAGGTGAGCGCTTGTCGCGCATCACATGGCACCACCTTTTGCAGCAAACCAGCGAATGGGAAGGCACCTGCCTTGGCATCCCAGAACAAGTCGATCGTTACCGCTGGTTGACCTACCAGCCCGGAAAAGCCGACGGCATCAAGGGTGACCCCAGGCCCCTAGGCGAGCCAGGCTCAAGATTTGAATACAACGACGTTCGCATCAACCAACTCTCTTTGGCTTTGTTGCATTTGTTCCAGCGCCCTCTGCCTGAGGTCTTTGAAGAGTTTTTCCGGAAGCCTTTGGGATGCACCGATGAGTTTCAATGGGTCGGCTACGAACAAGGATGGACCGATGTCAACGGGCAACGCATGATGTCGGTACCTGGCGGAAGCCATTGGGGCGGCGGCATTTCAATTTCAGCCATAGACCAAGCCCACATTGGCTTGATGCTTATGGGCAATGGCAATTACAAAGGCCAACAAATTCTGTCGGCCAAATGGCTTGCCATGATGCAACAGCCATGTGATGTAGCACCCTACTACGGCTATCTCATTTGGCTCAACAATGATGGCGCTTTGTTCAAAGACGCGCCACGCAGTTCTTGGTTTGCCATTGGTGCCGGCTCTTCCATCACATGGGTCGATCCCAAGCTAGAACTGGTGTGCATCCTGCGTTGGATTGATGCTGCCAAAACAAACGACTGCATCGGGCACATCATGCGGGCTTTGTAGTCTTTGAGGGCGCTTTGAAGACAATTTGAAGCCGCTTTAAGGGTGGATAGATTGCCCTTTAGTCTTTCATCACCTTGAGACAAAGCGACGCCAACTCGTCTTGGCAGATCAATTGAATTGCGTTTTCTTTGGCAAATTTAAGGGCCACGCCGGTGGGCAAGCTCAAGCTGATGCAAGCCGCATAAGAAGCTTCTTCGGAAACTTGCATGGCCTTCAAATCTCGTAAAACTTCCACCCCCAGTGTGGCCGCCTTCCAGCGTTTGCAACTGACCAATGTGACCCTGCCTGATTTTTCCAACTGCAAGTCTGCTAAATTTGAATTGAGTGGTGTCACGATGAAACCTTGCTGAACAAAGGCTTGCTCCATGATTGGCAAAAATTGCTTCCATGACATGCTGGCCAACTGGGTCAAGGCCCGAGAGACGCGTTCAGGTGAAGGCTTGTCGCGCTGCCGCCAGGCAGCAATGATCGAAAGCACAGCAAATGGCAATGCGCTGAGCATCCCCACAGCACGAAAGGCCTCTGGCAAGAAGACGCGTGCCAGCAGCACCAACACTGCGGCTATCAAAAAACTCCACCACCATGGCGAGCGCAACAAAACCGCAAACAGCGATTTTTCTGACATTTTAAATTTCATTCAACGCTCCGCCTACTCAAATTGAAAGAATGTAATTTGAGTGGTTTGTCTGCACTGGCCTATTTGGCAAACAAACTGGCAGGGTTTGCAAATGCTTTGAATTCCACGGCATTGCCACAGGGGTCTAAGAAAAACATGGTGGCCTGCTCTCCGACTTGGCCTTTAAAGCGAATGTGCGGCTCAATGACAAACTGAGTGCCCGCCTTTTTCAATTTGTCTGCCAGCGCTTCCCACTGCCCCATTTCCATGACCAAGCCAAAATGCCGCACTGGCACATTGTCGCCATCTACAGCGCTCGTGTTGTGATGGCCTGCTTCTGAAGGACTGAGGTGGGCCACAATTTGGTGGCCATGAAAATTGAAATCAATCCACTCTTCACTGGAGCGGCCCTCAGGGCAGCCCAACAGGTCACCATAAAAAGCCCTGGCTTTGGCCAAGGATGTGACGGGAAATGCCAAGTGAAAGGGCTGCATGTTGATTTCAGTGAATGTTTAAAAACCTGATTTTGCCTTAAACCAGCGGCTCTTTATCAAACCGAGCTGGATCAATTTTCACCTGCCATGGTGTTTTTCTTTATGATGCGAATGAACAAACGACTGAAGAAAAACAGTGGCAACAAATCCACCTCATTTAGCGCAAGTGAATTGCTGGCAGTGCAAGCACTTTGCCACCAGTTGGGATCCCAAAATGCCCTACTCGTGCAAATTGCTTGGCTTCAAATCACAAATTTTGCCCAGTATTCAGGTGATGAATTCAGACGGGCGCCCATGCTTAGGATTTGAGTCAAAACGTTTAACTCAAAGCACATAGAACATCGGGTTTATCCTCCCACTGCGCATGTGGCGAGTGCCTAAAATTTAGGGATGAACGAACGACTGTCCCAAATCTCTTACGACGACCTGCCCGCTTCAGTGAAGCCCTTGGCAGATGACATTCTCAAAGTATCGAGCGCTGCTCTTGGCGGGCCTTACAACGCTTTGTTGCGCAGCCCCGAAATGGCCAGAAGTTGCTTTAACTTTTTAGACTACCTCAGGTTTCGAACCTCGGTTAACAAACGATTAAATGAATTTGCCATTCTGATTCAAGCCCGTATCTCAAATGCGCAATACGAGTGGTGGGCACATGAAACCATTGCCAGAAAAGCAGGCCTTTCTGATGCAGTGCTGAAAGATTTGCAAAATTGCAAACGGCCGAACAGCATGGCTGACGATGAGCGCTTGGTCTATGACTACTGCGTTCAACTCAGTTTAAATCACAGAGTGCCCGATGCGCTTTGGCAAGAAGCCGTCAACAAGATGGGTGAGCAGGCGGTCATTGACCTCACTGTTTTGTCAGGCACTTACGTCATGGTGTCTATGCTTTTGAATGCCACGCAAGTTGGCATTCCTGGCGGCGGTGCATTTCCGCTGCAAGTTTTAGAACCTTCAGAAATTCGAAAACGCTTGCTTGCTTGATGAGCATTCAAGCCCCTGAATTTAAAACTCCAACATAGACGGAACCCATGAAACTTAAATCTCATATTCGCAGAGTCCTTGTTTTATCCTTGTGTGCATTGGGAAGTGCTTGGGTAGGAAATGCCACCGCGCAAGACTACCCCAGCAAGCCAATTAGCATGATGATGCCCTACGCCGCTGGCGGACCCGGTGACACCATTACGCGCTTGTTTGCAGGCTCGATGCAAAAGATCTTGGGCCAACAAATTGTGGTCGATAACACGGCAGGTGCCTCGGGCAGCATTGGCACCGCCAAAGTGGCAAGGTCCAAGCCAGATGGCTACAGCTTGCTCATGATTCACGTCAGCCACGCCACCAACATGGCCATGTACAAAAATTTGAGCTATCACCCAGTGGACGATTTTGAGCCCATTGGATCGGCCACAAGCGGCCCCATGGTGATTGTTGCAAGAACTGAATTTCCGCCCAAAGACTTGAATGAGTTTGTGGCTTACCTCAAAACCAATCAGAAAAAAGTCAGTTTGGCCCATGCGGGCGTAGGCTCTGCTTCCCACCTTTGTGGCTTGATGATGATGAACGTCTTAGGGGTTCAATTGAATGAAATTCCCTATAAAGGCACCGGTCCCGCACTGACCGACTTAATGGGTGGCCAGGTTGATATTTTGTGCGATCAAACTTCGGGCACCGTGCCTTCAGTGAAGAACGGCAAAATCAAAGCCTATGCGGCAGCTGGCAAAAACAGATTGCCCTCCTTGCCCGAGACACCGGCCATTGCAGAAGCTGGCGTGAAGGGCTTTGACATCAACATTTCCTTTGGCCTTTATGCACCCAAAGGTACGCCCAAACCCGTTCTGGAAAAACTGACTGCAGCTTTGCAAAAGTCTGTCACCGATCCGGATGTTGTAAAGCGTTTGGACGGCATGGGTGTGTCTGCAGTTTCAATGGAGCAAGCCACACCTGCTTTTCTAAGGGCTCATTTGAAAAATGAGATTGAGACTTTAGGTGGGTTGTTGACCAAGGCAGGCGTGCAGGCAAATTAAAAAGCACACAACAAAAAGCCCCTTACGGGGCTATCTTGTTAATTTCTGGAAAGAAATGATGGAGGCGCGGGCCGGAGTCGAACCGACCTACACGGATTTGCAATCCGGTGCATAACCGCTTTGCTACCGCGCCATTTTTGGTGACAAAAAAGGGAAGCTGTTGCTTCCCTAATTTGCAGAAAGATGTTGGGTCATCTTTCAATGTTTGGAGCGGGATAAGAGGCTCGAACTCTCGACCTATACCTTGGCAAGGTATCGCTCTACCAACTGAGCTAATCCCGCATTTGCAATCAACTTAGCATTCTATGCCAAATTGCCTACGCTGGATGAATTGTAGCGTAATTTTTGGGAATTTTAAAAGCCCTCCCAAAAATTCTATCAGTGCTTCACAGCGCCTGTTTTTGTAGCCGTCTTTGCATCTGCCGCAACAGGTGCCTCTACGACCAACGGTTCTTCATCAGGCAGTGCTTGAGGCATTGATACAAGCGCAACTTCAAGCACTTTGTCGATCCATTTAACCGGCACAATTTCCAGACCATTTTTAACATTTTCAGGAATGTCTTGAAGGTCTTTCACATTGTCTTCGGGAATTAAAACGGTCTTGATGCCACCGCGCAAAGCTGCCAACAATTTTTCTTTCAAACCGCCAATGGCCGTGACTTCACCGCGCAAAGTAATCTCACCTGTCATGGCCACGTCGGCACGCACAGGGATGCCCGTCATGGCAGACACCATGGCGGTGGTCATGGCAGCGCCAGCACTTGGGCCGTCTTTAGGCGTCGCGCCATCGGGCACGTGAATGTGCAAGTCTTTCTTCTCAAACACATCGTCTGTGATGCCGAGCATGCGGGCACGACTGCGCACCACGGTGCGCGCGGCTTCCACTGATTCTTTCATCACATCACCCAAAGAGCCTGTGCGGGTAATGACGCCTTTACCGGGCATGAGCGCAGCCTCGATGGTGAGCAAATCGCCACCTACTTCAGTCCATGCCAAGCCAACCACTTGGCCGACTTGATTGGTCGCTTCAGCACGACCGTATGTATATTTCTGCACACCCAAGAAATCATTCAAGTTGTCAGGCGTCACCAGCACTGGCGCCGTCATTTGCTTGAGCAACAAACTCTTAACCACTTTGCGACAAATCTTAGACAACTCGCGTTCTAATGAACGCACGCCAGCCTCACGCGTGTAGTAGCGAACGACATCTCGCACAGCGGCATCGCTGATACTGAGTTCTTCGACTTTCACGCCGTTGTTTTTCAACTGCTTAGGTAGCAAATACTTAATGGCAATGCTGGTTTTTTCGTCTTCGGTATAACCCGACAAGCGAATCACTTCCATGCGGTCTAACAAGGCAGATGGAATGTTCATGGAGTTTGAAGTGGCAACGAACATGACGTCGCTTAAATCAAAATCCACTTCGACATAGTGATCGCCAAAGGTGTGGTTTTGTTCAGGGTCTAAGACCTCCAACAAAGCACTGGAAGGGTCGCCTCTGAAGTCTGTGCCCAACTTGTCAATTTCGTCCAACAAGAACAATGGATTGCGCGTGCCCACCTTGCTCAAGCTTTGCAATACTTTGCCAGGCATGGCGCCAATGTAGGTGCGGCGGTGTCCCCGAATTTCAGCTTCGTCGCGCATACCACCCAAGGCCATGCGCACATACTTGCGGCCCGTGGCTTTGGCTATCGATTGGCCCAATGAAGTTTTACCAACACCCGGTGGGCCTACCAAGCAAAGAATAGGCGCCTTCACTTTGTCTACTCGCTGCTGTACAGCGAGGTATTCCATGATGCGGTCTTTGACTTTTTCGAGGCCGTAGTGGTCTTCGTTCAACACGACCTCGGCATTGCCCAAGTCGTGTTTGATTTTGGTCTTCTTGCTCCAAGGCAAGGCCGTGAGCACTTCAATGTAGTTGCGCACCACAGAGGCTTCTGCTGACATGGGTGACATGAGCTTGAGTTTCTTCAACTCAGCGTCAGCTTTTTTGCGCGCTTCTACCGGCATTTTGGCGGCTTTGATTTTCTTTTCGATCTCTTCGATGTCGGCACCCTCTTCGCCTTCACCAAGTTCTTTTTGAATGGCCTTCACTTGCTCATTCAAATAAAAATCGCGCTGATTTTTCTCCATTTGGCGCTTCACGCGGCCACGGATTTTTTTGTCTACATTCAAAATATCAACTTCACGCTCTAGTTGTGTGAAGAGATTTTCTAAGCGGTCGCGAATGCTGGCCAAGTCCAAAACCACTTGCTTGTTTTCCAATTTCAAAGGCAGGTGCGCCGCAATGGTGTCGGCCAAGCGTCCTGGCTCATCAATGCTGGAGATGGAGGTCAGAATTTCAGGCGGGATTTTTTTGTTCAGTTTGACGTACTGATCAAATTGCTGCATGACCGCGCGGCGCAAGGCTTCAATTTCACTGCTTTGCTCGGCCTTTTCGGCAGCCAATTCAACTGGCAACACGCTGGCCACGAAGTGGACTTCTCCGTCAACAATGGTTTTGACTTTGGCGCGCTGCTGACCTTCAACCAAGACCTTGACGGTGCCATCGGGCAGTTTGAGCATTTGCAAAATGGTAGAGATGCAACCGACTTCGAACATGTCGGTGGCCTCTGGCTCATCTTTGGCTGCTGTTTTTTGGGCCACCAACATGATGCGGCGATCGGTGAGCATGGCGCTTTCAAGCGCTTTGATGCTTTTGGGGCGACCCACAAAGAGCGGGATGACCATGTGCGGAAAGACCACGACATCGCGCAGTGGCAACATCGGCAGGTCAATTAATTCAGCGGGCAGTGGTGTATGTCCAGACATGTGATTCCCTTGTGTATGGGGGATAAATGGCCCCTGTTTTCCCGATTTCAAGCCTTGAATGAGTAGGGTTTTTCATCGAGTACAGGGGGTGGGCTGGAAAAGTTCAAGCTTGCTTGGCCGACTCGCGATAAACAAGCAATGGGGTGTGGTTGTCTTCAATGGTGGACGCATCGACCACCACTTTTTCGACATTGCTGGTGTTAGGCAAATCGAACATGGTGTCAATGAGGGCCTGCTCCAAAATAGAACGCAGGCCGCGAGCGCCAGTTTTTCGGGCCAGTGCTTTTTTGGCGATGGCGTGCAAGGCTTCAGGCCTGATTTCGAGGTCGACGCCTTCCATGTTGAGCAACTTGCCAAATTGTTTGACCAGGGCATTCTTGGGCTCGGTCAAAATTTGAACCAGCGCTTCTTCTGTCAGTTCGGCCAATGTGGCCACCACAGGCATACGACCTACCAGTTCAGGAATGAGACCAAACTTGATCAAATCTTCAGGCTCCACTTCAGTAAAAACTTGGGTAAGTGAGCGCTGCTTCTTGCTTTTGACCACGGCACCAAAACCAATGCCGGAAGCCTCAGTGCGATTTTCAATGACTTTTTCCAAGCCTGAAAATGCGCCACCGCAAATGAACAAAATATTGGTGGTGTCAATTTGCAAGAAGTCTTGATTGGGGTGCTTGCGTCCGCCTTGCGGTGGTACGCTAGCCATGGTGCCTTCGATTAACTTGAGCAAGGCCTGCTGAACACCCTCGCCCGACACGTCGCGCGTGATGGAAGGGTTGTCAGACTTGCGAGTGATTTTGTCGATCTCGTCGATGTAAACAATACCTCGTTGCGCGCGATCGACATCGTAATTGCAACTTTGCAGCAACTTGGAAACAATGTTCTCAACGTCTTCACCCACATAACCGGCTTCAGTGAGGGTGGTGGCATCGGCCATGACAAAAGGCACATCGAGCATGCGCGCCAAGGTTTGGGCTAACAAAGTTTTGCCAGAGCCTGTTGGCCCAATGAGCAAGATGTTGCTTTTGGCCAATTCCACGTCTTCTTTTTTGGCCCCCTCTTTATGGCGCAAACGCTTGTAGTGGTTGTAGACCGCAACAGCCAAGGTGCGCTTGGCTTTTTCTTGACCGATGACGTAGTTGTCTAAGTTGGTTTTGATGTCGAGCGGTGTAGGTAGGCCAGATTTAGCATCTTTGGCAATTTCGGAAGCAGGCAACTCATCGCGAATGATGTCGTTGCACAAGTCGATGCACTCATCGCAAATGAACACAGAAGGCCCGGCGATGAGCTTCTTAACCTCGTGCTGGCTTTTGCCGCAGAAGGAGCAATACAAATTCTTTTCGGTAACTGAGCCTTTTTTATCGGCCATAAACGACGCCTTGTGATTCTGTTTTCCCTATGATAACGAAAGAAAAACGGCGCTCTCCATGAAAGGGGGCGCCGTCTTCAAAAAACAGGGCAGAAAAGCTAATTTCGACCCCGGTTTGTTGCGTCTCAGGGACGTTTTGCAATAACTTGGTCAATCAGACCGTATTCTTTGGCTTCGTCAGCTGACAAATAGTAGTCACGCTCGGTGTCTAACTGGATCTTTTCCAGGGGTTGTCCGGTGTTTTCGGCCAAGATTCTGTTAAGTTGCTCGCGAGTTTTGAGGATTTCACGGGCGTGAATCTCAATTTCGGTAGCTTGACCGCGGGTGCCGCCCAAGGGTTGGTGAATCATGACCTTGGAGTTTGGCAGAGAAAAACGCTTTCCCTTGGTACCGGCGGACAACAAGAATGCGCCCATGCTGGCTGCCATGCCGGTGCAAAGCGTAGACACATCGGGCTTGATGAAGTTCATGGTGTCATAGATGGCCATGCCCGCGCTGACCGAGCCGCCAGGCGAGTTGATGTAGAAGGAAATGTCTTTTTCAGGATTTTCGCTTTCCAAAAACAACAATTGAGCGACCACAGAATTGGCCGTGTAGTCATTGACTTCACCCACCAAAAAGATCACGCGCTCTTTGAGCAGGCGAGAGTAAATGTCATAGGCGCGTTCGCCGCGACCAGACGTTTCGATGACCATGGGCACATTGCCCAAGGCTTGAATGTCGAGTGAATTCATTGTGGTTCCAAACTGATGTTTGTGAAAACGATAAAACTTTGCAGCCGGCTTA